>Ga0207028_1092_pt1 | contig 20941 bp, 10 predicted proteins | sample Alteio_BWMinCont_41_FD_153287 | JGI IMG/M metagenome (GOLD analysis project Ga0207028, IMG submission 153287) | Enriched cells from forest soil in Barre Woods Harvard Forest LTER site, Petersham, Massachusetts, United States -... | ecosystem: Environmental > Terrestrial > Soil > Temperate forest >... | reverse complement strand
AATATCCGTTCTTTAATATAACCGGAACATTCCATTTTAATTTGCTTTTTGGTAGCAGTCATTATTGTTCAATTTTTTATAAACAGTAAGTTATTATTTAAAAAGCTTTTTTTCTGAAAAACGCTTAACCCATTATTAACTCAGATATTTAACAACCTATTAATATTTGTTCAATTAATCAAAGTTAGTTTTTTAGTATAAAATCAATTACTCTTCATTAAAGTACCTGGTTTGGAAAACGATACTTTAAATACCGGTCAATGGTTTGGATTTTATTTGAATGCCTTTTGACTTTCAATGCATCATCATGATTTTTTAGAAGCTTAATCGTCATTGATATGCTAAGCGGAGCAGCTGGTGAGCTGATAAACTTTTAAAATCCAATTATTAAATAATATTCTACCCAAACTTAATAAAAATTATTGAGCTGTATAAAATACATTTATCGCCTGGGTTTAATTAAGAAAACGAAGACTTTGAAAATATTCCTGTTGAGTTTGGGGATATAGTTATCTTAATTGTAAAATATCGCAATTATTTCAAATAGCATGCATATTTCCCCATTTTGGGGTTTAGATTATACATTTATTCTCTCTACAATAGTATGCCAATACACAGCAATCAGGTAATTACTATTAAAAATGGGATGGCCTTATTTTTGCAATCCCAATAACGGTAATTTATAAGGAGAGATAAAAGTTTCATTTGCTTGTAAATTAATAGTTATAAAATTAATTGTCGTTAGGAAAGGAATAACAATTATTTAATCTAAAGCTTTTCACAAAGACGAAATAATAAAATGGGGCTGAATCTTAGAGAAAATGTAAATTTTATAACCAAAGATGATAACTTTAATGGATTTGAAAATTTATTTGATTGTTGATTAAATGGACACTAAAAAAAGAATTCTTTTAATAGGACATAACTTTGCCCCTGAGCCCACCGGAATAGGAAAATATAGTGGCGAAATGATGCATTGGTTGTCCAAAAAAGGAAACGATTGTACTGTAGTTACCACATACCCATATTATCCATACTGGAAAATACAATCACCGTATAAAAACAGGTGGTATAAAAGGGAACATGTTTCCTTTTCTGAAAGCGACGAAAAGCTTACTATTTACAGATGCCCCTTATATGTCCCTGAAAGTCTTACTGGTTTAAATAGGATACTGCATGACTTTTCGTTTGTATTTTCAATGTTTTTCGTAATATTAAAGTTAATACTATTTGATAAAAGTTTTGATTACATAATAACTGTTGCCCCTCCTTTTCATTTAAGTTACCTTTCTCTTCTTTATCGTAAGTTGCGTGGCGGTAAACTAATATATCATATCCAGGACCTGCAAATTGAAGCTGCCCAGGAATCGAATTTACTTAAGGGAGAAAAGTTATTTAATTTTTTATATAAAGCTGAAAAAGTTATATTAAAACACAGCGATGTTGTAAGCAGTATTTCCCAAGGTATTATCAGCCGGATACAACTGAAGGTTGACAGGAAGGTTGTATTCTTTCCTAACTGGGTAGAAACTTCAGTCTATTTCCCGGTTAATGATAAAATTAGATTAAAAGAAATTTGGGGTTTTAATAAAGATCAATTCATTTGTCTGTATTCTGGAAGTATTGGAGAAAAACAGGGATTAGAAAATATCATTTATGCTGCCGAAAATTTAAGGGACAATGCGAAAATACAATTTATTATTTGCGGGACTGGCCCGTATAAGAGTAAGTTACAAGATATTGTTTTAAACAAAAAGTTAAAAAATGTCACCTTTCTTCCTTTACAGGATAAAAAGTGTTTTAATGATTTTCTTAATATTGCTGACCTGCATTTGATTATACAAAAAGCATATATAGGTGATTTAGTGATGCCTTCGAAGTTGCCGACTATCCTGTCTTCCGGGGGGGGTTAGCCTTGTTACTGCTGAAAAAAATACATCTCTTCATAAACTGGTTGAAAAATTCAATGTTGGATATCTAGTAGAACCGGATGATCATGTTAAACTGACCGAAAACATTTTGCAGATATCAAATATTGATCATACTGAAAAACGTATCAATGCCAGGAAATACGCTATACAATATTTGAATATAGATAATGTAATGAACCAGTTTATGGATGAGATAACTATTTTGCCAAGTGAGAAAAAAGAAAATACTTTATCATTTGGTATCGCAGTTATCGGTATTACTAGTTTCCTAACCTTATTAATGAATAAGTTAAGATAAAAAGGTAATTATTTATCTTTAAGCTGCTTACTTCAACCCCGAATTTCTAATATAATATTTGCGGATAAATTCACTTATCCGGCTTCCCGGTTAAAAGCAAAAAAAACAGGCCCGAATTAATCAAATAATATAATTGAGCATTGAATGCTCTTTTTAACTAAGGTTTTCAGGGAAATCGCTTTTAACTTTTTCTATATATGGCTTTCTTGATTCATCGGTTAAATGATTTGCCTATTCCGGGCCACCCTTTATTGCATAAAACGCAGATGACGTTTTAGGGGTTCTTTCCCCCCCCTCAAAATCGGGCTAATGTTCACGTTTTTCACGCCACTGATTTTTGTAACACCTCATTTACAGCTTTTTATAAAAAAAAATTGCCAAAAATCAACCCCTGGTGACAAAACACTGTCACCACCAAAATATATTATAAAACATATAATGAAAAAAGTTCAGGCATTTACACCGCCTGCCGGTCTGCGGGCATACCACCTTTCGTTAAACGCGGCACCTCGCGCCGGAGGACGGGAATATGCATATAGCGATAGGTTTAAAACACATCGTTATAATAAAAGCCGCGTAAAAATTTTAAAAGCGATTTCCCTGCTAAGGTTTTTCTACATGGCTATATATTATCCCCGCGTTAACTGACTGTCGCAGAGACGGATATTAATAATTGGCTACCCCTCTTTATTTATATTATCTTTTAACTATTGATTAGTGTTAATAGCCCTTTGCTTTAATGATGTTTTTAGAGTTTAGAAATATTTTTCCTAAAATTAATTCTTTAACCCAAACGATTGATTTGGTACAGAATTTGAATATATATACTTGTCTTTGTAAGCCAATATAAACTACAATAGCCTATATAATGTCAGCATCGTTTAGCTAACGATACAGCCGCAGTTGGGATACTTCACTGTTGTTGATTTTCAATAGTGTTAATAAAATCTTTGCCGTTCGATGTCAGGTTTCGAACGGTTGACTTGTCTTTTTTTGCTTTTTTTCAGAAGCTGAATCGGCTGAAAAGATGGCGAGGTAAGTCTGGAGTCCTAATACCCAAAAAGACTCCGAAGGATGGCTAAGTTTTAATCGTGAATTTCGGTTAAAACAGGATATATGATTATTGCTGAATAATCCAAAGCAGGAGATACTGCGTTAAGAGGAACACGAATTTAGAATTAGTAGAATTTGATTATTGCTATTTAAAAGCGAAATATTTTGAAACTATAATTTATTTTTATCATGGATTATTTATTACAAACTGCTTTTGAAGATGAACAGGAAGCGTTTGGAAATTCCGTTTTATACTGGAAACAACAATTAGAAAGCGACACGCCATTTGTAGAACTTTCTCCTGATTTTTTGCGATCATCCACAACTTCATCCAAAGTCGATCAAATTTCCTTTTTACTGTCTTCATTTTGTCGTGATAAACTTAAACAATTAAGCAATTGCCATAATACCAGTCTTTTTACAACGTTGCTTTCGGCTTATAATACGCTTTTGTACAGGTATACAAAACAGGAGGATATTGTAATTGGTTTTCCAAACATTGAATACACATTTGGTGAAACAGGTGACTCGATCATACCCCTGTGTAACACAAAAGTTTATCGGACGAATTTATCCGGCAATCCCTGCTTTAACGAGTTACTTAATCGTGTTGACCGAGTAGTTTTAAACGGGAACAAATATAGGGCGGTGCAGTATAAAGAATTGGAAGAAGATAAGAAGTTAATATGTGGAACTAATTGCCCAATATTATACAACGTAATATTTTCTTTCAGGACTATAAAGATTGAAAACGATAGAATTAATGAATGGGCTTCAAATGGTTCTATACCCGAAAACGCCAGGGGTTATATTGATCTTGCATTGTATTTGGAAGAAACGTCGCAAGGATTGAGTGGAATTTGGACATATAATTCAGAATTATTTGAAGCCGCTACTATTGGGCGGCTTGCAAAACATTTTGAGGTTTTGCTGCAAGGCATAATTTCCGATCCACAGCAAAATATCTCTCAATTGCCATTACTTAGTGATTCAGAGTATCATCAATTAACTTTAGACTGGAACAGTTCAAAAGTAAATTATCCTGCCAATAGCTGCATTCATGAGTTGTTTGAATTGCAGGTACGAAAAACACCCGGAGCAACGGCATTAGTTTTTGAAAAAGTAGGATTAACCTACGCAGAATTAAATGAACGCTCCAACCAACTTGCGCACTATTTGCGCAGCAAGGGGGTTAAGAAAGAAACACTTGTACCGGTTTTTATTGATCATTCACTTGAAATGATAATTGGGATTTTGGGAATACTTAAAGCTGGGGGCGCTTATGTACCTATTGATCCGGATTATCCGTTGGAAAGAATATCGTATTTACTGGAGGATACAAGGGCGTTTATAGCTATTTGCAATAAAGAAAGCAAAATAAAATTTGAGGCTTTTCAAAATATTGATTTAGTTGATTTGACAGGCGAAGGAACATTTTTAAAAGATCAGCCTGCAAATAATTTAAATATTAATCTTTCTTCGAACAGCCTTGCTTATATTATTTATACTTCGGGTACTACCGGTAAGCCCAAAGGGGTGATGATCGAACACCGATCGCTGGCCGATCACTGTTATGGAGTAATTGAAAGCGCTGATTTACAAACCTGCAAGTCCTTTGCCCTGTTTTCACCATTAGTTTTTGATGCAGGACATTCCATTATACATTCATCTTTTATTCTTGGTGCATGCTTGCATGTTTTATCGAAGCAATTAATTATGAATAGTGAAAAGGTGGCTGCCTACATTGATAATAATTCTATTGATTGCATTAAAATCGTTCCTTCTTTATGGCTGTCCTATGCAGGCCTGCACAAAATGGTTTTATCCAAAAAGGTTATCATTTTTGGAGGTGAAGTTTTTCCATTAAGTATTCTGAATTATCTGAAAAAAATAAACTATGATGGGAATGTATATAACCATTATGGCCCGACTGAAGTAACGATAGGAAAATGTATTCACAAGGTAAGTATAGATCGAGCATACCATGCTGTTCCTATTGGAAAGCCATTTTCAAACACGCAACTCTATATCCTGGACCATTATTTTCAATTAGTACCTATTGGAGCAGAAGGGGAGCTATATATTGCAGGCGAAGGTTTATCCCGTGGTTACCTAAATCAGCCCAATTTAACAGCTGAAAATTTTTTTACCAAATCCTTTCACGGTTAATCCTTCTCCTTCTGATAGAATATATAAAACCGGGGATAAAGTCAAATGGCTTTTGGATGGGAATATTGAGTATTTAGGGCGGACGGATGAGCAGGTGAAAATACAAGGCCATCGTATTGAATTAGGAGAAATAGAGTATGCATTGTTACAAAGCCAATTAGTACAACAGGCAGTTGCAATTGTACATGCTGATAAAAAGGGCAATAAACAATTGATAGGATGTGTTGTACCTGCCAGGCTATATGACAAAGAAGCTTTAGCGGCTTTTTTAAGTAAAAAGCTGCCTGATTATATGGTCCCGGTTAAATGTATTGCACTTGAAAATTTACCGCTAACAAATAATGGGAAAATAAACAAAAAGGAATTAGAAAATTTGGAGGGGATTGACAAAATTTTTATAGCTCCTGCAACTGAAATAGAGATAAAATTGGCGGCTATTTGGCAAGATTTACTAAATATAGAAAAGATAAGCATTGATGATAATTTTTTTGAACTTGGCGGAAATTCACTTCTTGTTGTAGTTTTATTTGAAAAAATTAAAAAAGAATTTCGTAAAAGTTTTCCGCTGGCTATTTTATTTAGCGCTCCTACTATTTATCAGCTGGCCTCAGTGTTAAAATTAACACAAGAAACATTTTCTGCATCGTCTTCTATTGTCCCAATTCAGTCAAATGGTTCAAAAGCCCCATTGTTCTGTGTTCATGCCGGTTATGGAAATGTGCTTTTTTATGGAAACCTTTCTCTCTGTTTAGGCCAGGACCAGCCATTTTATGGAATCCAGGCAAAGGGAATCAATGGGACAGAAATTCCTTTTACCCAAATGGGACAGATGGCAAATTACTACATAAGAGAGGTTCGTAAAGTCCAGCCCGAAGGCCCTTATTATTTGGCAGGCTATTGTTTAGGGGCCTCAATTGCTTTTGAAATGGCGCAACAATTAACGTATGAAGGACAAAAAGTGGCCCTCCTTGCTACTTTTAATGGGATCTCTCCGCTTTACGGATGCACTTCTAACACTAATATTATTAACAGAAAAATGGGAATATTTAAATGGCTGTTTGCAAAGGCATCTTATCATTTGAACTATGTTTCGAAATTAAATTTAAGAGGAAAGATTTTATATATTCCTAAGAAACTTAAGGCACAGGTTCTCCGCAAGTTACCGCCGTTATTTATTTTGCTGGCATTTAAAGTATGCGGATTTGCATTTAAGCTTTATCTTTTTTTTAACCAAAATGCACCCGGGGCGCTTGCAAGAATATACGTTAATTATTCACTTGGTATATTGCAATCTAACTACAAGCCAAAGCCATATCGGGGTTCAATGGTCGTTTTTCGGTCCCCCGGCGTTTTTAGTAAAGATTCTTATTTAGGTTGGAAAAACCTTGTAAAGGGTGAAATAAAAACAATTGATATTCCGGGCACGCATAAAACACGGAGGGATATTCTTAACGAACCATTTGTTCAAATTTTAGCTAGAGAACTTGAAAATATTTTGAATGATTAATACCGGGCTTAACACATTAAATCTAACTATACCTGTTTTATAAGTATTACAAAAAGAAAAGTTGGTAGTGATGTAGCGTTTTTTGGGAGTTATATTATTATTATGCAATAATAACTTTAAGATTTTACGGGAGGAGGGAGCTTAAAGTTCAAAGTAGTTTCCTTCTGTCCAAAAATTATTCAAAGTCTTCGATATAAAGTTTATCCTTAGGTCTTGAAAAAATTGATCATAGGTAAATAATACAACGGATTGGACGAAGAATACTCATATACCTGAACATCAAGTAATGAAACGTTAATTTTTCCTTTTTTTTCTTCGAATGATTCCACTATACCGGCAAAAGTGAAATTCCTTTCCAAATCGGTTAAGTAAATCTTCCTTTGCAGGGTTTCAGTTAACAAGGAACTGCTTTGTGACGAAAAAAGTAAATCGGGTCCCATCTTTTTTTTTGTCCTTATACGGAGACCATTTAGAAATGTTACCTGTATTTTTCTTTTTTTTTGACAAATCTTATGGTCGGCCCTTAATAAAATACTTTGCTGAACTACCGGCTTTATTTAAACAAATTAACAAACTGTTCAGTTTCTTTATCTGAATTTAGGAAAATTGCTATAAAATAGCGTTTCTAAATAAATTTTTCATCACAATTATCCTCTCAATAATCAGCTTTCCTTTATGCTAAATCCTTAGTTTTTAGGAGTTTAAATTTAATATGTAATTAATATATTTTTTTCCACAAAAGCAATAATAATATATTTACATATTCAAATAAGCATGAAAGTTTTAACTGACCCGCAAATAATAAATTTAATTTTTAGAAAAATTCAAATTTGTTAATTTGATAATTCTAAGTCGCGTCTTTAATAAAAGTAATTATATAATGTTAATTTTTTTGAAATAATAATATTAAAATGTTGTAAATTTAATTTTGTAATAACTTGTTATATTGATACTTGTGTAAATTGTACACGATAATATCCAACCTTATTGGCAATTATTTTTATGGCTTTAAAAAAGATTTTACTATTCATTTTCATAGTAATTATAATAAATAATGCTGGCGTTCATGGTCAAAACAGCCCGGTAATTACTTATTCTACACCTCAGGTTTATACTACTGGTTCTGCTATAATTCCATTATCACCAATTAACAAGGGCGGAGCCGTTTACCCAGCAGATTATAGTACACCTGCAAATTTTGTTTCCTATACTACACCATTCAGCATAGCGATAGACGGAGTAAATAACATTTACACAACCAACAATTCCACAGGCGATTTAACAAAGTTCAATGCCGCCGGAACACGTCTTTTTACTGTAAACACAGGAAGCATTCAGGCTTCAGGAGTAGCTGTAGATGGCTTAGGAAATGTATACGTTTCGCAATTTACAAATAGCAGTGTTTTAAAATATAACGCTGCAGGTACACTCTTAGCTACAATTACAGGTATTCCTGATCCTTATGGAATAGCATTTGACGCCTCAAATAATGCGTATGTTGCTGATAATTTTACGGGGGACATTTTTAAAATTAACGCGGGTACAACTATAGCCTCGCTCTATTTAACAGGCTTTACTAAGCCTTATGGGATAATTATTGATGCATCGGGGAATATATATGTTAGTGAGCAAAGTAAGGGTGTTATAATCAAAGTTGCGGCTGGCGCCCTAACGAGAACAACTTTTGCATCAGGGTTTAATGGGCCCCGTCATTTAAATAAAGATCTTTTTGGCAATATATACGTTGCTGATTATGGAAACAATGCAATTAAACGAATTAGCCCCACAGGGACAATTACTTCTGTCTATTCCGCCGGGTTAAGTTCTCCAAGGCAGGTGGTTTTTGATTCGTCGGGCAATTTATTTGTAGCCAATTATGGTGCAAATACTTTATTAAAAGCATTTGCCACAGCTTATTCCATAAATGCGCCCTTGCCGTCAGGTCTGAACTTTAATACCTCCACCGGCCAGGTAACCGGCACTCCTACCGCTGCGGTAGCAACAACAACTTTTACTATAACTGCATATAATACCTGGGGAATTAGCAGCACCCCGCTTACCATAACCGTGCAATCCCTGTCTGTTATCACCTTAATGGCAAGTGCTGCAGCATTTAGCAATGTTTTTCCGATGGGGACAACTAGTGATATGTCAAATATCAGCACCGACACGGCCTCTACAACCATACGGCAAATAACAAGTGATGTCAATACAGATAAAATATTAGTTCACAAGGCTGTTTCACCCAATGGAGATGGTATTAATGATTTCTTTATCATTGAAAGGATAGAAGATTACCCTAACAATAGGGTTACTGTAATTGATCGTAATGGCGTAATAGTGTACAGTGTTAATGGATATAATAATTCCAGCAAAGCCTTTGATGGGCATTCTAATATAGATGGGCATTTGGAGCCGCCTGGCACCTACTTTTACCTGGTTGAATTTACGATAAATGGAAAAGTTATACAAAAAACCGGATATTTTATGCTGAAATTTAGTTGAAGAATTTAAAAGTTAAAAGAGAATAGTTGTTGTGGCATAAATGCTAATTTATGCCAATAACCGTAATATTTCACTATTAGTAATCAACTATTTAGTTAAACACGACTAAAATACCTTAAATTAAATACAAATTTTTTTCCATAAGACAAAACAATATTAATTTTTTCTACGTAAAAAAGCGCATTTGTAATACGCCCCTAATATTTTTATTGTTTTGAGAAAGGTTTTGTTGTTGATTTTCGTGATTTTCATTGTAACAGTAGTAAATAGTGAAAATGTTCTTGCCCAAAATTCCCCGGTAATAAGTTATACCACACCGCAAGTTTATACGGTGGGCTCTGTGATAACCCCACTTTCGCCAACTAACACGGGCGGGGCTGTTTATCCGGCAAATTACAGTGTACCTGCAAATTTTGTTCCCTACACTACTCCATTTAGCATAGCAATAGACGGATCAGGTAACGTTTATACAACTAATAACTCTACCGGCGATTTAACCAAATACAACGCTGCCGGAACTGCCCTTTTTACGGTAAACACTGGTAGTATACAGGCTTCTGAGATAGCTGTAGATGGCTTAGGAAATATTTACGTCTCCCAGTTTACAACAAGCAGTGTTTTAAAATATAACGCAACAGGAACACTCCTCGCAACGATTACAGGTTTTACCGACCCTTATGGAATAACATTTGACGCTTCAAACAACGCATATGTTGCTGATTTTTTTACCGGGGACGTTTTTAAAATTAATGCTGGTACTACTATCGCCTTTATGTATTTAACCGGGTTTACTGATCCTTACGGGATAGCTATTGATGCATCTGGAAATATATACGTTAGTGAGCAGGGCCCAGGTGATATCATCAAAGTTGCGGCAGGCACCCTAACAAGAACAACTTTTGCCTCAGGGTTTAATGGGCCCCGCCATTTAAATATAGACCTTTCTGGCAATATATATGTTGCTGATTATGGGAACAATGCGATTAAAAGAATTAACCCGGCAGGTGTAATTACTTCTGTTCTTTCCGCCGGATTGATCTCCCCAAGGCAGGTTGCTTTTGATTCATCAGGCAATTTATTTGTAGCCAATTATGGTGCAAATACTTTAATAAAAGCATTAGCTACAGCTTATTCCATAAATGCGCCCTTGCCATCAGGTTTGAACTTTGACACCTCTACCGGCCAGATAACCGGCACCCCCACTGCAGCTTTAGCGGCGACAACTTTTACTATAACTGCATATAATACAGGCGGAACCAGTCGTACCCCTTTGACTATAACAGTAGGGGCAATAAACGCAGCTCAACAACCTCCAACTGTTAATACCTTAGTGCCCGGCGCTCTAACCACAACCACAGCCACGCTCAACGGCTTTTCAAATTATGCCGGATCATCCACTTTAGTAAGTTTTACTTATGGCACTGATCCTAATTTAATTAACGGAACTACAACTATAGCTACCACAAATAGTAGTATAAACGCCGCAAACAACAATAATTCTACACTTGCGTTAACCGGATTAACACCGTTAACCACTTATTATTATCGTGTAACAGCTACTGATGCATCAGGGACAACGGCAGGTAGTATCCTTTCCTTTGTTACCCTTCCATCACAAAATGCAAGCCTGTCCAACCTTGCGATCAGCAGCGGCACATTAAGCCCTGTATTTGCCAGCGGGACAAGCAGCTATACTGTATCGGTAAGCAATGCCACCGCTTCGGTCACCGTAACACCGGCTACCGCGGACCCCAATGCAACAATAACCGTAAACGGCACAACAACAGTAAGCGGGAGCCCATCGGCACCGGTAGCGCTGAACGTGGGTAACAATACGATCACCACTGTAGTCACCGCACAGGACGGAACAACAATAGAATCGTATTCAGTAACAGTAAACAGGGCAGGGGCATCAAATGCAAGCCTTTCCAACCTTGCGATCAACAGCGGCACATTAAGCCCTGTATTTGCAAGCGGAACAACCAGCTACACAGCATCGGTAAATACTGCATCAGTAACTATAAGGGCGGCAACTGCTGATCCAAATGCGACTTTAACAGTAAATGGGACAGCGCTTGTCAGTGGAAACCCATCAGCACCGATTGCCCTAAACGTGGGTAATAATACGATCACGACAGCAGTGACCGCGCAGGACGGCACAACCATGCAGTCTTATACAATAGTAGTAACCAGGATAGCGCCTGTCGTAGCATCGTCAAATGCGAACCTTTCAAACCTTGCGATCAGCAGCGGCACATTAAGCCCTGTATTTGCAAGCGGGACAAGCAGCTATACAGTATCTGTAAGCAATGCCACCGCTTCGGTAACCGTAACACCTGCTACCAGTGATGCAACAGCAACGGTAACCGTAAACGGTACAAAAATAGCCGGCGGAAGCCCATCGGCACCGGTAGCGCTGAATGTGGGTAACAATACGATCACCACCGTAGTGACCGCACAGGATGGTACAACAATACAATCGTATACAGTAACAGTAAACAGGGCAGCGGCATCAAATGCAAGCCTGTCCAACCTTGCGATCAGCAGCGGCACGTTAAGCCCTGTATTTGCCAGCGGGACAAGCAGCTATACTGTATCGGTAAGCAATGCCACCGCTTCGGTAACCATAACACCGGCTACCGCAGACCCCAATACAACAATAACTGTAAACGGCACAATAACAGTAAGCGGGAGCCCATCGGCGCCGGTAGCGCTGAATGTGGGTAACAATACGATTACCACCGTAGTGACCGCACAGGATGGTACAACAACACAATCATATACTGTAACGGTAACCAGGGCGGCATTGGCAAATGCAAGCCTTTCCAACCTTGCGATCAGCAGCGGCACGTTAAGCCCTGTATTTGCAAGCGGGACAAGCAGCTATACAGCATCGGTAAGCAATGCCACCGCTTCGGTAACTGTAACACCGGCTACCGCAGACCCCAATGCAACAATAACTGTAAACGGCACAAAAACGGCCAGCGGGAGCCAATCGGCGCCGGTAGCGCTGAATGTGGGTAACAATACGATCACCACTGTAGTGACCGCACAGGACGGAATAACAAAACAATCATATACTGTAACGGTAAACAGGGCGGCATCATCAAATGCCAGCCTTTCCAACCTTGCCATCAGCAGCGGCACATTAAGCCCTAAATTTACAAGCGGGACAAGCAGCTATACAGCATCTGTAAGCAACGCTACCGCTTCGGTAACTATAACACCGGCTGCAACAGACCCCAATGCAGCAGTAACTGTAAACGGCACAAAAACGCCAAGCGGGAGCGCATCGGCGTCGGTTGCCCTGAACGTGGGTAATAACACTATTACAACTGTAGTAACCGCACAGGACGGCACGACAACACAATCGTATACTATTATTGTTAACAGGCATCAACCGGAAAGTCTCGCTTCTATAACCACCAGCGCCGGCACGTTAACACCAACTTTTAGTCCGGCTACATTTAGCTATAATGTCTTGGTGAGTAATGCGACCTTAACTATCGCGGTGACATCGGTTACTGCTGACGTTAGCGCAACGCTGACAATAAACGGAACACCGATTGCCAGCGGCACTAAATCGACGCCCATTTCCCTAAGCGTAGGTAATAATAAGATTACAACTGTGGTTACTTCTTCGGATGGGACAACAACGCAGGCTTACACCTTAACGGTGATGCGGCAGGCATTATCATCAAATGCAGGTCTTGTCAATCTGGCGCTTAGCAATGGTAGTTTAAGCCCGGGGTTTGCAACAGGGACAAACAGTTATTCTGTAAGCGTAGCAAACGACGTAGCCAGTATTAAGTTAACACCGACAACAAGTGATGCAACTGCAACGGTAACTGTAAACGGTATGCCAGTAACGTCAGGAGCAACTTCCGCTAGCCAGGTTTTATATGTAGGCGCTAACACAATAACAACCGTAGTCACTGCCCAGGATGGACTAACGAGGAATAACTATACAGTAATAGTAACCAGGGCAGGATCATCTAATGCAAACCTTTCAAGCTTAGCTATCAGTAATGGGAACTTAAATCCGGTGTTTGCGCCAGGTACTACCGGCTATAAAACATCGGTTGCCAATGACATAAGTTCGGTAACAGTAACGCCAATAATAAGTGATCCGAACGCAACAGTAACCGTAGAGGGGGCAGCTCTGTCGAGCGGAGTAACATCTGCGCCTATTCAACTGAAAGTTGGCACTAATACGATCACAACTGTGGTTACTGCCCAGGATGGAAAAACAATGCGGTCTTATACAGTAACAGTAACAAGGGCGCCATCATCAAATGCAAACCTTGCTGGCATCGCCCTCAGCAGCGGCAGTTTAAGCCCTACATTTGCTACCGGGACGAAAAACTATAAGGCATTAGTAAGCCACCCTACGGCTTCGGTTACATTAACACCAACTGTTAGTGATCCTACAGCAACAGTAACTGTAAACGGTAAACATGTAGCTTCTGGATCGGCTTCAGCCAACCAGCGTTTAATTGTCGGTAACAATATCATCACAACGGTAGTAACGGCACAAGATGGGATTACAAAAGATATTTATACGGTAACTGTTGTTCGTGCTACAAACAATTTGGATACATCGTTACTTGCGTTAAGCAGCCATACGCCACTTCGGCTTGAATCTGGTAACGGGGATGTGAATTATACTACTACTGTGGGCAAATCCGTTGGGTCACTAACTGTAACCCGCACAACCACTAATTCAAATGTCACCTTAAAAGTGAATGGCTCAACTGTGACATCGGGTTCGGTTTCGAAGCCTATAACCTTGAATGAAGGGCCGACCACCATAAGTTTGTTGGTTACCAGCAAGGACGGGGCCACCAGCAAGAACTACGAATTGACAGTAAAGCGGCCAGCGCTTTCGGATAATGCAAACCTGTCAGGGCTAAAAATTAGCAACGGCACCCTTTCGCCTGCCTTTGATCCGGCCATACTTAACTATACAGTATCTGCAGATAGTGCAATTTCAACTCTGGCAATAACTCCGGTTACCGGGGATATTAATGCCATTTTAACTATAAATAACTCAATACTTACCAGCGGTACTACTTCTGCGCCTATAGTCCTGGATAAAGCTGAGAATACCATCGCAATTGTAGTAAACGCCGAGGACGGAAAGACCACTCAATCATATACTATTACGGTTAACAAGCAAAAATCAGATGTATTAGCTAATGCAAATGGACAAGTTGAGATTTCAGATAAAATAGTAGTTCACCAGGCTGTTTCACCAAATGGTGATGGTATAAATGATTTCCTCCTCATTGAGGGGATAGAAAATTATCCTGGAAATAAGGTGGCTATAATTAATCGTAATGGTACAACAATATACAATGTTAACGAATATAATAACTCCAGTAAGGCTTTTGACGGGCATTCGAACATAGACGGTCGGTTACAGCAACCAGGCACTTACTTTTACATAATAGAATATACTGTAAATGGGGAAGTAAGACGTAAAACCGGGTATTTTATTCTGAAATTTTAACAGAGATACACTGGTCAGAAATAGTTGGTAAAACCTTCGTAACTATACTGAATATCAATTTAATATAACAGGTCAATTGAAAATGTTTTCAATTGACCTGTTTTCGTTTACGAAAGTGTTAAAAAAGGCGTGTTGGGCGTATGGAAGCTTAGCAGTTATTGGCTGCGGGAAGTAGCCGGGCATTATTTAAAGCAAGCCCCGGAAGTGACGATTAGAAGTAATTTACATTTTAAGAATAATGGAAAGTGTGTTTTCTTAACCATTGAAGGACACAGCCAAAAAGAAAGCTGGAAGAGACAGTCCCGGATTTAATCCTGTAAATCTTATTGCTAACAAGTTGCCGCGTGTTTCGTATTCCAATTTACAAGGCCTATTTAATGTTTTTATCGAATATTTCTATCAACTATTTTTGGCCACATTACTTAAAAACTACATGGATGACACGGAAACGATATCAGACTGCCTCGCAGTTACCGTCCACCATACCTTTTTTTGTTGATCGTCATTAGGAATAATAGTCCCGGTTAATTCTGCGGTAGTTATTATTGAATTGGAGGTTATTAATTTTATTGAAAATTTTATTGTCCCGTCTTTAGTTTTCTTTTCTGTTTCAAAATACTTGTCAGAAAGTTGCGTTAAAATGAGTTCAGGTTCACTTTCTATTTTTACAGCCAAAGTGTGGCCTGAAAAGTTTAAATTCATTTTTTTACCTAATGTTTGAATAGAAGCTTCATCGAAGAAACTATTCTTGGCTGCATCAACTTCTGTTATAATTAATTTTTGTGCATTGCTTATAAATGTACTTAGTAACAAAACAATAAGAGGAACAATTACTTTTTTCAATTTTTTTAATATACTAATCATCTTAATCAAGGGGCTATGAAATATATTGAATAATAAGCAATTATTGATCCAAGGGTTAAAATAATCCCATTTATTCTAAATTATTATCGGATTAATAATAAGTAAACAAGTAATTTAAGTGTATCTCATTAAAATCGTCTGAAATAAGGGCCGTTTTGAGAGGTTATAATGAAATACTTCTTTAAATCAGTGTGTTTTTTGTTTGTATATCAAAGTTTCATCAATATAATTTGATTTTTTGTTTATGCAGATTGCTTGTCAAAAAAAGCGTGGGCAATATTGGGGAAATATGGGGAAGGTAAATGTAGAATAATTTACCCAAAAAAATACCACACCTTAAAGTAATTTCAACCTTTAATCGATTAAAAATTATAAAAAGTGATGGATGTTATTTTTTAATACTAAATCAGCTTCCTGACCCGCTGTAATTATATCAATAATTAATCCAAAATTATTCAAACAGACTCTTTTTTATTTTCCAAATAAATTAATGCTGTATATTGAAAATTAAGTGGTCCACCTAACAAATAATGGATGATTTAATAAACCAATTTAATAGTAGTTTGAAAAAATTGGCAGAATAGATTATGTAACTAAAAAATAGAAATATACGTAATAAACGCCGTATTAATTATATATGCATATTTTTCTTGGCTTAAAAGGTAATTTTAATCCACCATTTACTTGCATCGTTTTTTACTCTGCAAATCAGCTAACAAAAACTTTAAAATTACCAAGTTTATAATATATTTGTAAAAAACATTGTAGTATGATGAAGCATTATTATTTAAATTTTTTTTTAATTTTAGCTGTGGTTATCTCTTCCTGCACACCTTATCATAATTCCGCCTATTTTCAGGGCCTTGATCGAAACTCCGGAATAAGTCATAAAATTGACAACTATTCCCCTTTAACTATACAGTTAGGTGATATATTAAGTTTAAACATTAAAAGTTTAAATTCAGAGGCTTCAGCTATGTTTAACACAGATGCTGCGCCAAGTAGCAGTACATCCGCTGGCTCGCCTGGTAGTAGTGGCCCATCGGGCGGGGGATCGGGTTACCTGGTAGATAAAAATGGGGAAATAGACCTTCCATTAGTACACAAACTTAAAGTAGTTGGAATGACCATTGACGAAGTTCAGGACATAATTCAAAAGGCTGTTGTTCAATATTTGAAAGATCCGACTGTTTCTGTTCACTTAATGAATTTTAAAATTACCATAATCGGTGACGTTGCGAATCCAAATATATTTACGGTAGCTACTGAACATATTTCTATACCCCAGGCCCTTAGCCTTGCAGGTGATATCACTGCAAGTGGAAAACGCGATAATGTTTTATTAATCAGGGAAATTAATGGGGAACGTAAGTACATTAATATTGATATTACTTCAGATAAATTATTTGAATCCCCTTATTATTACCTTAAGAATAATGATATGCTTTATGTTGAAGAAGGAAGGGGTAAATTTCAGACTCTTAACCCGCTTAAGCAAACCTTGCCTATAGTCTTATCCTTTGTTTCTGTCCTTTTAATTGCATTTGAAGTAATCAGAAACTATAAACTTTAATAATCAGAAACATTAAATATTAAATGAATAGCAAACAAACTACTTCCGATATTTTCAATTCGCAAAATTCGGAAGTTCACTCGTTCTCCAGTCGGCAGTTCTTAAACAAAATGTTATTTCACTGGCCTTTATATTTAGTATTTCTTGTAATAGTTTTTGGTATTGCGTTATTTTATTTGAGGTATACGCAACCGCTTTATGAAATACACGCTAAAGTTTTAATAAAAGATTATGAACATTCGGGCACTCCAAAAGCTGCTCTGCAAGAGCTTAATTTAGCAGAACCTGAAACTGAAAAAGATCTTGATGCGGAAATAGGTTTAATGGGTTCGATCCCAGTCATTGAACAGGTGGTAACTGACCTCCAGTTATGGATAACTTATCAGCAACCAACCAAATACCTTTCCTATAAAGATATTTATAGCTCCACCCCTGTGCAATTTAAATTAATAAAACCCGGAAGGAGTTTTGCGGGTGATTATTTAGATATTATTATTGAAAATAAAGATTATTTTCGTTTAATCCAAACGGGTGACACATCTGAACGGTTTTCATTTAAAGATAATTATCTTAATAGTTTTGGCACGTGGAAACTGGATACCACGGGCAGTTTAAAAGAATACATAGGTAAAACTGTCAGAATAATTTTAAATAACCCTAAAGACGTTGTTAAGTATTATCAAGACGGTATTAGTGAAACACCAATACTTAAAAGCCTCGATTTAGACGTAAGTATTGATGACGAAGTACCCGCAAGGGGCAGGGCCATACTTAACGATTTATTGCGTGTATATATGGATGCTTCGATACAGGAGAAACGTGAATCAGCGCAAAATACACTCAAATTTGTTGAACAAAGATTAGTTTCAATAACCCAGGAATTGAATAATGTAGAGGGTCAGTATCAGGGGTATAGGAGTAACAGGGGCATTACAGAAATTACAGGTCAATCCAGCGTATATTTTGGTAACGAACAAAGTAATGATAAGCAAGTTAGTGATATCAATATAAAATTAAGCGTAATTGATGGTATTGAACATTATATTGATTCTGACCAGGGAGCAGACAATCCGCCTGCCACGTTGGGATTAGACGATTCTGGCGTGATTGGCCTAATTAAACAGTTAACTGATTTGCAATTGGAGCGTACTAAGCTATTAGCTACATTGCCGGAAAATAATCCCTTGTTTGACCCTATAAATCAACAAATTAAAGCTACTAAAGTTGCAATAAGAGAAAACTTAAAAGGCATAAGGGCCACACTGATATCTACCAGGGCTCAATTACAAGCTATAGGGTCTAATTACCAATCATCTGTGAGAAATATACCTCAACAGGAAAGGGGACTTAATGATATTAAACGTATGCAGGAGATTAAAGAAAACCTGTATACTTATTTGCTTCAAAAAAAGGAAGAACTAAGCCTTGATTATGCCTCAACCATTTCTGATGCGCTGATTATAGATCAACCTCATAATGGCCCCCCGATCTCCCCTAAACGTACGGCGATATATGCCATTGCTTTCTTATTTGGTTTTTTAGTTCCGACTGGGGTATTGTATGGAAGAAATGCTATTAAAAGCCGCGTATTGAGCAAGACTGAGATTGTTTCTTCGGTGGGGGCGCCTGTTCTAAGTGAAATTATTTATGATGAAAATGAAAAAAAGATAGCTGTACTTAATCAATATAGTTATATAGGCGAACAGTTCAGGGAGTTACGTACTAAGTTAAGCTACCTGCATGGAACGAACGAAAAGGGAAGGGTTACACTTTTTACTTCAAGTATTGCTGGTGAGGGAAAAAGCTTTGTTTTGCATAATTTGGGAATAGTTTTAAGTTTGGCAGGTAAAAAAACGATTCTTTTAGAGTTAGATTTAAGAAGGCCAACTTTTCTTTCCCAGTTTAACATGGATAAAAAAAGCCTTGGGTTGACTGACTACCTTATAGGAAATGCAACCAAATCCCAAATTATTCAGCCTTTGGCTATTTCAGATAACCTATTTATCATTGCCAGTGGAAATATACCGCCTAATCCTTCAGAACTGCTTGAAAAAGAAGAATTGAAAGATCTGATAAAAGAATTAAAATTAGAGTTTGACCATATTTTGATAGATACTCCCCCGGTCCATTTGTTAACTGACGCCATGATAGTTGCACCGATGTGTGATGTTAGTTTGTATTTGATAAGACAAGATTATACACCAAAAATAGAGCTTGAGTTTATAAGAGAGCTATACATGGAGAAAAAGTTGCCAAGAGTAAGTTTTATTTTTAATGCTATCAAAAATGCAGAATATGGAGGTGGCTATAATTATCAAAAAAAATAGTTATATCAAAAAGGCCCCTGTTAAGTTCAAAAATGTGATAAAAAAATTCTTCAGCAGATTTTAAACAGATTTTAACTATACTTTTGGTTGAGGCCAAATCCAAGGCATAGGATTTATATTTCAAATAATAGTTTTATCTAAACAAATATGCCTGAAATTGCAACAAAATGTTCAAAGTATAAAACACACACTAAGGAAATTTAAAATGTTTAACAAACTTTTCACAATTAAAAACTTTTTATTGTGAGTTTTCTTATGATAATTATAGATGAAAAACGGCGCTAATAGTTTCTACTATAATCCAAAATATAAGAGATCATTACAATGGTTTAAAGTTATTGCAATGACCGGGGCTGCGCAAATATTTATACAAGCTCTCGGGCTTATTAGCGGCATTTTTATTATAAGATTGCTTCCCACTACAGAATATGCATTCTATACTTTAACAAATGCAACACTTGGGAGCCTTACAGTTTTGGCTGACGGCGGCATTTCGGTAGCTGTAATGGCCCAGGGAGGGAAATACTGGGTTAGCAGGGAAAAGCTTGGAGTAGTTATATCAACAGGACTTGATTTAAGAAGAAAATTCGGGATTATCAGCTTATTAATTGCAATTCCGGTATTGTTTTATTTGCTTCGTCATCATCATGCCAGTCTTTTATTCACTATATTAATAGTTTTATCATTGATACCGGCTTTTTACTCTGCTTTATCGGATAGTCTTTTAGAAATTGGCCCCAAATTAAAACAAGATATTCCCTTGTTGCAAAAAAATCAGGTAGCCACCAGTATTGCCCGCTTGGTTTTAACTACCGTTACCGTTTTTATATTCCCATGGACGTTTATCGCAATCCTGGGAAGTGGATTACCTCGCATGTGGGCAAATATTAGTTTAAGAAAACTATCCGGTAAGTATGTCGATTTTAGTCAAAAACCTGATCCTGAAATAAGGAAAGAGATTTTGAAAGTTGTAAAACGCAGCCTGCCAGAAATTATTTATTATTCTCTTTCAGGGCAAATCACAATTTGGCTTATTTCCTTTTTTTGGTTCTACCTCGTCAGTCGCACAGGTAGGGGCATTAGGAAGAATTTCAATGGTACTATCCCTATTTAGTGTTTTGATTGGAACTTTAATCGTTCCACGATTCGCAAGGCTTCCCAATAAATCTAATTTGCTAATAAAGCGCTTTTTTCCAAACTAA
>Ga0207028_1089_pt2 | contig 21115 bp, 20 predicted proteins | sample Alteio_BWMinCont_41_FD_153287 | JGI IMG/M metagenome (GOLD analysis project Ga0207028, IMG submission 153287) | Enriched cells from forest soil in Barre Woods Harvard Forest LTER site, Petersham, Massachusetts, United States -... | ecosystem: Environmental > Terrestrial > Soil > Temperate forest >... | reverse complement strand
CGTTCTTGTAGGTTTAGCAGGTCTATACAAGATTTACCTATTGGCAGTTGGTAAATACAAGAAATAACTGAATGAGTTAAAGTGCAAGAGGAGAACGGTGTTCTACACCCTCTAGAAGGGAGAGGAGTTTTTATAAGAAAAGAATTCTTTAAGACTTTATTCTCACTTCTCTTGAGGGAGTGGAGTTTTTCGTTGCTTCCTAAACTAGGGTTATTTTCTAGGATCTAGAATAAAATATTGACAGTTTTAGGGAGTTATGGTAGGGTGAAGCTTAATTTTACCATCCACATATTTTTTTGACACTATAATCCATGGCACTTATTCGATTAGAAAACGTCTCTCTTGCCTTTGGAGAAGCTCCGCTTCTTGATAAGGTAAATTTGCAAATTGATCCCAAAGAACGGATATTCTTAATTGGTCGTAACGGGATGGGAAAATCTTGTCTTTTAAAAATACTAACGGGTCAACTTAAGGTGGACCATGGCAAAATTTATAAAGAACCTGGCTTAAAGATAGCCGAATTAGCTCAAGATTTAACCTATTTTGATCCCGACCTCACCGTTTATGAGATTGTCTCGGAAGGATTGAAGGAAATTGGCTTGCTCCTCTCCCAATTTCACCACCTTACACAAACAGAACAAACACACGATGCACAATGGTTACAGGCCATTGAAGAAACCCAAAAGCAATTAGAGTTGAAGGATGGTTGGCAATATCTTCAATTAATAGAGTCTATTTTAACGCGTCTAGATTTACCTGCAGATAAAAAGTTTGGTGAGTTATCGGGTGGCTGGAAGCGGCGGGTGGCCCTTGCTCACGCCTTGGTTGGTAAACCAGACTTATTACTCTTGGATGAACCTACCAATCATTTGGATCTTGAAGCCATTGAATGGTTAGAAGAGTATTTAGATCAATATAATGGAGCCGTATTATGTATTACGCATGATAGAACTTTGCTTAGAAAATTGAGTAAACGGATCTTGGAATTAGATAGGGGTCAATTAACATCTTGGACAGGCGGTTTCGATAAATATCTTGTTGATAAAGAACACCAGTTAGAAATCGAAAGCAGACATGATAAATTGTTTGATAAAAATCTTGCTAAGGAAGAAGTTTGGATCAGGCAAGGTGTTAAGGCACGGCGTACTCGCAATGAAGGCCGTGTTCGTGCTTTAGAAAAACTAAGGGAAGAACGTAAAGAGCGTATTAATAGACAAGGCAATCCTAAATTTACGAGTAATGAAACCTTTCTTTCGGGTGAATTGGTTGTTAAGGCCGAAGAAATTAATTTTCAAATTAATGGTAAAATTTTAGTCAAAGACTTTTCAATTCGGATCATTCGGGGTGATAAAATAGCCCTTATTGGCCCTAATGGCGTTGGAAAAAGTACTTTATTGAAAATTTTATTAGGGCAGCTAGAGCCCGAATCGGGTCTAATGGAATTGGGAACTAATTTACAGATTGGATATTTTGATCAATTACGAGCTGGCATTAACTTAGAACTCACTGCCATTGAAAACGTTGCTGGTGGGCGTGAAAGTATTACTATCAACGGTAAAGAAAAACATATTATTAGCTACTTATCCGATTTCTTATTTACTCCAGCGAGGGTTAGAATTCCTGTGAAATTACTTTCTGGGGGTGAGTGTAATCGCTTGCTGCTTGCAAAACTTTTTAGTATGCCCTCCAATCTTTTAGTTTTAGACGAACCCACCAATGATCTCGATATTGAATCGTTAGAGCTTCTAGAAGGAATATTGGTGGATTATAAGGGCACACTTCTATTGGTGAGCCACGATAGAACCTTTGTGAATGAAGTGGTTACCTCCACACTGCATTTTGCAGGGGAGGGAATAATCAATGAATATGTGGGCGGGTATGATGCAATACCGAATCTTTCGGCTACGTCTACTAGCAAAAAGGGTGCCCTAGCATCGCCGGTTGCGGAAGCAAAACAAAAAGCCGCTGCGCCTGTTTTAACTTCTAAGATGAAAAAGGAATTATCAGAGCTTCCTGAAAAGATCTCAAATTTGGAAGCGCTTCAGCAAGCATTGCAAAGTGAAATTTCAAAGAGTGATTTTTATGATCAAGAAAAATCCCAGATTAATGCCACCCTTGAAAAATTCGAAAGAATTGATCAAGAGTTAAAACAACTCTATCGTCTTTGGGAAGAACTAGAGGCTATCAAAAATGCTGGCGCTCCCTAGGGGACTCGAACCCCTGTTACCGCCGTGAGAGGGCAGCGTCCTAGGCCACTAGACGAAGGGAGCGGAAAGGGTGTTATTATATCCCGAATCATCTGACATGTCCTCAAAGAGGCTAATTTTTGTTTAAATGCTAACTAAATTCATTCGTCGGCTTGGCTTTGCCAGCCCTACTCACCATAAAAAGGGTCTGACCCCTGCCATTATACCCCGTTCGGAACACAGGGTTTCTCGGTCCAATATCAGCAAACATGCCCTCAAGGTGCTTTATCAGTTGAAAGATGCTGGTTTTCAGGCCTATTTGGTAGGAGGCGGGGTACGAGATGTCCTTTTAGATAGGCATCCCAAAGATTTTGATGTGGCGACCGATGCCAAGCCCGAACAAGTTCAAAAAATATTTCGGAATTGCCGTTTGATTGGGCGACGTTTCCGCCTGGCTCACATTCACTTTGGTTCTCATATAGTAGAAGTGGCCACCTTTCGTGCAAGTGCCCCTAGTCAAACAATTAACCCCCATTTAGTACATTCAGAAGGGGGGATGATATTGCGGGATAATGTTTATGGGACTTTAGAGGAAGATGTTCTTCGCCGCGATTTTACCGTGAATGCACTTTATTATAATATTGCCGATTTTTCAGTGCTTGATTATGTCGGTGGCTTGAAAGATTTAAAAGAAAAAACCTTGCGAATGATTGGGGATGCAAGCCAACGTTATAGAGAAGATCCCGTGCGCATGTTGCGTGCTATTCGTTTTGCAGCGAAATTAGGTTTTCATATTCATCCCGAGTCTGAAGCGCCGATTTTTGAATTAGCACCATTAGTAAAACAAGTCCCCAGCGCTCGTTTATTCGATGAATATATGAAATTGTTTCTATCGGGTTATGCAAAGCCTAGTTTTGATTTATTGCGGCATTATCAGTTATTTTCGGTTCTTTTCCCAGAGTCGGAACGTTGCATCAATAGCAAACAGGGAGAGGCTGTTCTTGCCTTTATTTCAGGCGCATTAAAAGATACCGATAAGAGAGTTGCAGAAGATAAACCCGTTGCCTTGCCTTTCTTGTTAGCTGCATTTTTATGGCAGCCTTTACAAGAAAAAACAATCAGTTTAATGGAAGAAGGTTTATCGGAACCTCTTGCCTTTTTTTGAAGCCTGTGATTTGATCTTTAAAGAACAACAAGGAAACATTGCCATTTCACGGCGCTTAGTACAGGGGATCCGTGAGATTTGGGCGTTACAAATGCGCTTAACCAGAAGAATAGGAAAACGAGCCGCACAATTAACTGTACATCCCCGGTTTCGAGCCGCTTTTGATTTTTTGGTGTTAAGGGCAGCTAGTGGTGAAAAAGCGGTTAAAGAAAAGGCTAAGTGGTGGCAAGAGTATGTGGGAGCCACAGATGAAACCAAAATACTCATGGCAAATTCTGTTAAAAGTGAAAGCCCTCGATATAGTAGGCGTAAGCGTAAGAGAAAGGTATAATAGGTTTTAATCAATCAAAAATTAGGAGGGTTTATGAAACCTTATATGATCGTTGAAGGAAATAGTCAGTCAATTGAACAATTCGAAAAGAAGGTTGCCAGCGCCCTGGAGTTGGGATATAGCCTGGCCGGAGAATTGGTTGCACAATCCCATTCAAACGAGATGAAGTTTTATCAACCCTTGATCCTCTCTGAAGACGAAGAGGAAGAAGAGTGGGATGAAGACGAAGAAGAGGAAGAAGACGAGGATTAATAGTGAAATTAACTAAAGTCTGGCCAGAACTGACTTTACACCACCAATCGCTGGCTAAAGTTCATCTACAAGATTTGTTTATGAATAACCCCCAGCGATTTTCAGAATTTTCAGTATCCTTTGAGTCCCTTTTGTTGGATTATTCCAAACAAAAGGTGACGCAAGAAACGATCTGGAAACTGTGTGCTTTAGCAGAAGAACGAGATCTAAAAGAACAGATCCATCGATTATTTTCTGGTGAAATAGTGAATAGCTCGGAGCAAAGACAAGCTTTGCATACTGCCCTTCGAGATAGATCAGACACTCCTTTGCTTGTTAAAGGGCATAATATAAAACCAGAGATGAAAAAAGTTTTGGCAGCGATGGATCGCTGCGTGACCGATCTTCGTTCGGGACATTTTCGGGGTGCTACGGGAAAACCTATAAAAGACGTGATTAGTCTTGGGATTGGAGGTTCCGATTTAGGTCCCGCTATGGTGAATGAAGCGCTTCATCGTTATAAAACAACCGATCTTAAGATCCACTTTATTTCTAATGTCGATGGTTGGAGTTTGGCAGCTTTGCTAAAACACTTAGATCCGGCCACAACCTTGTGTATTATCAATTCAAAAACCTTTACAACTCCAGAAACTTTACAAAATGCAGAAACCATAAAAGTCTGGTTTCAAAAAGCTTTGGGGCAAGATATTCAAAAGCATTTAATCGCGACAACCGCCTATCCAGAACGTGCACAATCCTTTGGGGTAGCAGAGGAAAATATTTTTGAATTTTGGGATTTTATTGGTGGGCGTTACTCTGTTTGGTCTTCTGTTGGTTTGCCGATTGCTTTAGCTTTGGGCATGGAAAATTTCAAGGATTTTTTAGCGGGCGCCAATAGCATGGATCAACATTTTTATTCAGCGCCTTTCGATAAAAATATGCCTGTATTAATGGCATTGATTGGGATCTGGAATATCAATTTTTGGGGTTGTAAAACTTTGGCAGTATTGCCCTATGATGATGGATTAAAGCAACTGCCAGATTATTTGCAACAATTAGAAATGGAAAGTAATGGTAAAAAGGCCGATAAAGAAAAGGGCTTTGTTCCTTACGATACAGCGCCTGTTATCTGGGGAGGGGTGGGTTGTAATGGTCAACACGCTTATATGCAATTGCTGCATCAAGGGACACAAGTGATCCCAGTCGATTTCTTAATAGCAGCAGAAGGACATCCTGATTTTGAAGATCAACAAAAATTATTGGTTGCCAGTTGCTTGAGTCAAAGTAAAGCATTAATGGAAGGAAGCAAAGACAAATTGGCTTTGGGTCCTCTGAGTGATGCAAAATTGTGTGAGGGAAATCGTCCTAGTAATACACTTATTTATTCTAAGCTCACGCCAAAGGTATTAGGTTCTTTAATTGCTTTATATGAGCATAAGGTATTTACACAAGCGGTATTATGGGGCATAAACCCATTTGATCAGTGGGGTGTAGAGTTGGGGAAAAAATTAGTGAATGAAATTCTGCCGCATTTAGGGAAGTCTTCCATTCCAGGATCTACCGATAGTTCTACAGCAGGATTGATCGAGTTTTTCCAAAAGAATCGATTTGAGCGATAGGTTTGTCTACCGACCTTGATGTTAAAAACCCAGAAAACGCGTGAATGACTCAACAGGTTCACGAGTGGTTCGATATTGATTGATTGGCTGTTGGGTGTCGGCATATCCTAATGCCATTCCGCAGAGTAGTGCTTTTTCTTTGGGGACATCAACAATCTTTCTGACAAGATCCGGATATTCTGCAAGCGAAGCTTGGGGGCAGGTTTCAAGTCCTAATCCTCTTGCAGCCAACATCACATTTTGAATAAACATTCCCATATCTACCCAAGAACCTTTCTCTAGACTGCACTCTAGAAAAAATAATAGGCCAATGGGCGCTCCAAAAAAATGATAGTTGCGATACCACTGAGCTTTACGTTTTTCTTTTTCATCAATAGCAATATTCACAGCGGAATACAATGCAAGGCCACAAGCTTTGCGTCGGCTTTTATAAGGTTCGATCCATTCTGTTGGATAATAATGGTAATCGGGATTTTCTGGGGTGCCTGCCTCTCGAGCTTGAATAATAGAATCCCCAATTTTTTGAATAAATTCGCCAGTGACAACGACAACATTCCAGGGTTGGGTATTCACACCACTGGGCGCAAAACGGGCTGTATTTAAGATTGTTTCTATAGAGTGTTGATCAACCGCTTTGTTTAAGAAGGCTCTAGTAGATTGCCTATCTTTAATGGCGTTTAAAACGTCCATGTCCGTTTATTGAGCGGTCCTTTTTTCTCGGATTTCATCCAGTGTTTTACAATCAATACATAAAACAGCAGTAGGACGTGCTTCTAGACGACGAATACCGATTTCAACACCACAGGATTCGCAATAACCGTATTCTTTATCATCGATTTGTTGCAGTGCTTCTTCAATCTTGCGAATGAGTTTTCGTTCTCTGTCGCGGGTTCTTAATTCAAGATTAAAAGCTTCTTCTTGAGTAGCACGATCGTTGGGATCGGCTAACACAGTAACGCTAGCCTCTTTCATTTCGATGATGGTGTTGTCTACTTCTTTCATTAATTCTTTTTTCCAAGCTTCTAAAATAGCTCGGAAATGAGCAAGCTGACGATCATTCATGTAAGGTTCGTCTTTTTGTAATTGATAAGGCACAAACTTGTAGGGCATCATTGTGTGATGTGGTATATGCCCCTCATCTCCTTGAACGTGAGAAGAGGTTGTTGTTTTCTTCTTCTTAGTCTTGGTATCCATTGGTTTCCTCCCCACTTTAACTCCCTCAAATATAAATATATAGCATATCACGCTCTTCTAATCAATGGTGAGCATACACCATTCAACCTAAGTATTTTTTAGCCGATGTAAGAGAAGCATGGAAACCAACTATCTTATAAGGCAAGCATTATGAAGTTTAAAGCTCCTTTGACAGAAGCCATTTTATTAAAGCGACATTTTCGTTTTTTAGTGGATGTTGCCCTAAGAAATAATAAGAGGAGAGTGTTGTATTGCCCTAATTTAGGCGCTATTCGTCAGTGTGATGTATTGGGAACTCGTATTTGGTATTCGAACTCAAATCGACTTTCTCAAGGGTATTTAGATACCTGGGAGCTAGCAGAGGTCAATGGTGGTTGGTTAGTATTGGTAAATCCTTTGCATTCCAATGTTTTAGTTAGGGAAGCTTTAGAGTTGGGAATTATTCCAGAATTACAAGGATTTCAGTTTTTACAATCGGGTGTTATTCCAAAGGTAGGAAATGGAGTAGAGTTATTAATTAGAAATAGTGATGAACAATGTTTTATGCACATCGAGCCTGTTCTTTGGTCTGATGAAGCAAAAAATGGTTATTTTCCAGAAGAACCAGGAATGGGATACTCTGCGCTGATGGATCTAATCGCATTAAAAGAAATGGGGCATCGAGCAGTTTTATTTTACTGTGTACAACATAATGGGATCCAAACACTTCGTACCAATGATCTCATTGATCCCGCTTATGGAAAAGTATTAAGAGAGGCGGTGGCCAAAGGGGTGGAGATCTTGGCTTATCGTGCCAGCATTAATTGTCGAGAAATCATCTTAAATACCCCAATCCCAGTTTTGTTATCAGAAAACATCATTTCACACAGTCAGCGGAGTTTTTGATCGACATTGGGTTTTTTCTGCCCAAGTTTGAAATACCTTTTTCGCAGCTTCCAAGCTAAAATCGAGTACAGATTGATCATGCGCTGTTGAAACAAATCCCACTTCAAAAGCAGAAGGCGCTAAATAAACGCCTTGTTCAAGCATGGCATGAAAAAATTGTTTGAAAAGATCAACATTAGATTTTGCAACTTGATCATAGGAAGTGATTTCACTTTGATTGGTAAAAAAGATCCCATATAGACTGCCGAAATGATGAGCCTGGAATGAGACACCATAGGCCTTGGCGATCGATTTTAAGCCTTTGATCCAATACTCCGTTGCTTGTGCAAGTTTTTCATAAGTTTGGGGTTGCATTAAGATTTTTAGCGTTGCTAAACCAGCAGCCAGTGCAATAGGGTTTCCAGATAAAGTACCTGCTTGGTAGACGGGGCCAAGTGGAGCTAGATAATCCATAATATCTTGTCTTCCCCCAAATGCGCCGACCGGTAAACCACCGCCAATAATTTTTCCAAGACAAGTGAGATCCGGTGTTATTTGATAAAGCGATTGGGCGCCACCTAAGGCAACTCTAAATCCGGTGATAACTTCGTCAAAAATTAATACACTCTTATATTGATCACAAATCTTACGTAGACCACTTAAGAATTCTGGTTTTGGAGGCACGCAGTTCATATTGCCTGCAATGGGTTCAACAATGATCGCAGCTATATCGTCTCCATAGGCAGAGAATAAAGCTTGCACAGCCTCTAAGTCATTAAAAGGGGCAAGTAAGGTTTGTTCTGCAAAGCTTTTAGGTACGCCAGCAGAATCTGGGATTGCAAAGGTCAGTAATCCAGAACCCGCTTTTATTAATAATCCATCGGAATGGCCGTGATAACAGCCATCAAATTTTAAAATTTTAGACCGGCCTGTAAAACCTCTGGCTAATCGAATAGCGCTTTGAGTCGCTTCAGTGCCGGAATTCACCATTCGTACTTTTTGAATACTGGGTATTAATCTAGTAATTAGCTCGGCCATTTCTACTTCTACTTCGGTTGGAGCACCAAAGCCTAAGCCTCGTTTAACAGCCAGCTGTACTGCTTCAACAACAGCGGGATGGGCATGACCAAGAATTAAGGGGCCCCAGGAGCCGACATAATCGACATATTGGTGATTGTCGACATCAATTAGATAAGGACCCTGGCCCTCTTTAAAGAAAACTGGGTTTCCACCCACCCCTTTGAAGGCTCGGACAGGAGAATTGACCCCGCCTGGGATAACGGTTTGTGCCCTTTTGTATAAACTGTTAGAATATTGCATCAGGATGCTCCATCAAAGTGATTGATTAACTTTAAACGTATTTTGATGAGTGGTAAACAATAATTTTGTGGATCTTTACATTAACTTAAATTCGAAATAGCTGGGAGCTTTAAATGGAACAAATTCAGGGTATATTAAGTCCTATTAACTTACAATTGATATTATATTTAGTCATTATCATAGCGGTTTTCTATTTATTTTATGTCACCTCTAAAAAGCAAAAACAGGCTTTAAATAAGGTAGATGAGAGTTTAAAACGGCAAATCGAAGGTAATCAACAACTGAATTTAATTGTGCGCGAACTGCGTCGTTCAAATCGCTTTTTGGCAGAATTGGTCGATTTAGAGCCTATGGGCGCTGAAATGATGGAGGGGGATGAACTTCCTTCTGTGGCTTCTGCCTCAGCATCATCAGCGGCGAATAGCCAATATAAATTATATGTCGGTAACATTGATTATACTGCAACCGAATCTGAATTAGCCTCATATTTTGCCCAATATGGTGAAGTTGAGTCGGTTAATATTCCAATTAACCGTTATACTGGCAAGGCACGTGGCTTTGGTTTTGTAAGTTTTAATTCTAAACAGGATGCAGAGCGCGCGATGGCTTTACATGGTACGGAATTTAAGGGTCGTCAAATTCAAGTGAATTTTGCAAAAGAACGAGAGATGGCTTGATGAAAAGATATATGTGTTTATTATGCGGGCTGATTTATAGCGAAGCTGAAGGCTGGCCCGATGAAGGTATTGCTGCTGGAACGCTGTGGGAGGATATTCCTCCCAACTGGCGTTGTCCGGATTGTGGTGCGACTAAAACAGACTTTGAAATGGTCGAAATCTAAGTCGAGCTAAAAGGGCCGAACAATGGCCAAAACAACAATTGCTATTAATAACACGACTGGAAATTCGTTTAACCAGCGATAAAAAACATGGCTATGTTTATTTTGATCGCGCTGAAATTGCCGACGACAATATCCACAATATAAATGAAAAGCAATTAAAATAAGCACTAGCCCTAATTTTAGATGTAACCAGAGAGCACTTTTATACGCGGCCCAAGCATAGGCATGTAGCATCCATAAACCCAACAGGATAGTGAGGATTGCACCCGGTGCCATAATGCCGTAATAGAGCTTTCTTTCCATGATCTTAAAACGTTCGATGCTTATTTTATCTGTACTCATGGCGTGATAAACAAAAAGCCGTGGTAGATAAAAAAGACCTGCAAACCAGGTGACCATAAAAATGACGTGGAAGGCTTTGATCCAAAGCATAAGTAATCCTTAAATGTTTGCATTCAAGTTATTCTAGCAAAGATTAGAATAACCTGAAACTAAAATCTTGGAACGTTCCTACAACATTCTTTAAAAAGATTGTAAATAGGGGGCGATTGAGAATATTACGGGCGGTTTACATTCATTGCCGAAGCATTTGATGTATTGTTATTGTTAGGTATAGAACTGCCCTGAGTATTCAAATTGGATGAATACTTTTTGCTTCCAAGGTTTTGCTTATTGTCGCCGCTTGTATTGCTTGACAATGATAATGCAGGTGCTGAGAAGGTGATAGCCTTTATATTTTCTGTTGACTGAATAGGCATAGGTTGAGAAGTATTGTTATTAGCTCTATTATCAAATTGTTGGGGTTTTGCTTTCTCCACTATGGTTTTTTGAAGTGTTTCAGCACATACTTCAAGATTTAAAATAAATTTTTCTAGGGCCTGTTTTCGAACTTCTTCTTTTTCTTTTATTTTCTCTGCTTCAGAGGGTTTCGGTTTAATTTCAGTAAATGAATTGGGTGTGGGATCATTTAAACCTAGACTTGTGGTGATAAATTTTAGATCTAAAGGATAGGCTTTTTCATCAATTTTTCCAAATTGCATGAGACGGATTGCAAGAGGGAACTCCATTGCTCGATCACCAGAGTAAATACAATAAAAATGTGTTTGTAGCAAACGCTCTTTGAAAGAGGGTGCTTTGTTTATATGATGAGCAATTAATTTTTCTATTCTCGTGATATGACTCTGTCCCCCAAAATCAATGATGATTCCTCCTGTTGTTTCAATGACTGTACGTAATATATTAGCCATATTAAATTCACGTTTTTTCTGATATTCTTTCGCACGCGGATCGCCTAAGGGGATAGCATCCATTTCTGCAATGTCCGTGACAACAAAATTTGTTTTTGTTTCGAGGGTGGCTTCTAGGAGTTTAACTTGTGCTAAATCGTGGATTTCTTTTTCCTTTAAATAAAGAACACCTTCTTTACTTTCTTTCCTCTTTTTTAAAATGGATTTTTGATAGACCCTTATAGAAGTTTCAAGATTTGCGTATCTAGGAGTTGCTTCGAAAGCAAGTGTCACTGGAATTTCGGGAAAATTTTTACGAAGGAAATGAATACCCTCTCTTACTAAATCGGCCGGAAGACTATCAGAATGGCAGCCCCTCACTGACATAAGAATAGCCTGTTTCATGGAATTTTCTCCTATTATGTAGGTGTAAAGAAAGAATACTGAGTATTAACCTTAGGTATATTATCATATCAATTTAATGATTTATAGACTAACATTCCTAATGTAAGAAATTTATTTGATAAACTAGCAAAAAAATATGGAGCAGCTCCAACTTAACTTCTTTTCTTACTACCCAAACCCGCATATTCAAATACATCGCGCCAATCGAATCGATCGGCTTGCGAATTTGAAAATACACTAAATAACAAGGGAGGACTATAGGATTCTCTATTAAGGTTATTACTTTTATAATAATGTTGATGAACATTGGGTTTTGAAAAAATATCTATCCAAAGACGTTGTTCCATTTGCTCTTTTATTTCTTGAATCAGAGCTTTCATTTTGTCGGTATTAGTTACTCGATTTTTTAGATTTGGCATTCTTTTAGCAAGGGTCGCAAGCCCCTCATTACCAAGCGCAGGATTACCCCAACAACTCAATTCTTGCATCTTTGTCAGAATAAAGTCTTCAGGCCAACAACGCTTTAGGGTGCCTCCTACCAACCCTGTACATTGTGCATCAGTCTTGATAAAATTTGGCATCTTGCTAGCAAATGCCACCACGCTTCATTTTTGTAGGTTATTGACTTACTAAGATAAATCGCGCATAATTTAAAACATGAATAATATGCAAACACAAGATCCCCTATCCCTTTCGGATGCAGCCATTGCAAAAGTTCAAAACTTAATTGCAAATGACGGCAATCAAAACCTAAAACTTAGGATCTATATTGTGGGTGGAGGATGTTCGGGTTTTCAGTATGGCTTTGGTTTTGATGAAAAAACCAACGAGGATGATTTTGTTATTCAGAAAAAAGCCATCACAGTTGTTGTAGATGCCCTAAGTCTTCAATACTTAATGGGTGCTGAAGTCGATTATACAGAGAGCTTGCAGGGAGCTCAGTTTATTGTTCGTAACCCCAATGCAGAAACTACCTGTGGATGTGGTTCTTCTTTTTCTTTGAAAGAAGAACCCTTAGAAGAAGAACAAAAAAACTAACTAGAACTTCTCCATTCCTAAATATGAATGACGAAAAGAGTGTGGATACACCGTCGTTTTTATTATAAAAAACAAAGAGAAACCCGTAGTTGAATTTTCTTTTCATTCTTGAGTCTAAATTATATGGACTAAATAAGAATGGGGAGAGAGACAATGCCAGCAATAACATTCGATAGTGAAGAGCTAAGACAGTTCTTAGAATCATTGAATTTAAACGCCAATCAGACTCATTTGGTGGATAATTTTATTAAAACAAAAGAGTTGGGGTTAGGGGGTAATATTAATGAAATTCCTGCAGCACCTCCTAATGCTCCGCCTATAGCACCTCCGATGGCGCCTCCAACTACGGTGGGTACCACAGGGCCCAGAAAATTAAGTTTAGCGGAGCAAATTGCGGCTGCAAAATTGCATCATAAAAAAGAAGAAGATCCTAAGGATGTGCAAGTAGAAAAAGTCACGCCTAAGAAAGACGCTGCAGCAGTGGGTGGCGCAGGTGGTTTGCCTCAATTTAATCCTCTAGAAGCGTTAGCAAGAATGAAGGCGAATAAAGCGGCCAAAGGCAATGTTTCTAAAGCAGAAGAGCAAGCAAAACCTAAGGTTGAAACTGACTTTGAAAAAACGATGAGGGAAAGAAAAGAAAAACAGCAAGGAAAAAAACCAGAATCGCCAAGACCTTCTAAGAAATAATGGATTTAATTTAACTAGTCTGCAGATTATTTTTTAATCTGCAGCAGCTACATTAATTTTGTGTTCATGCAAATCTAACAAACGCAACATTTCTTTTGCATGGGCTAAGAAATGGCGTTTTTGTTGTTCTGCAACTGGGTTTTTCCTGGGTAAGGTAACCGTTAGTGGGTTGTGAACAATACCATCTGCCTCAAATTCATAATGTAAATGAGTACCAGTTGCAAGACCTGTCTTGCCAACAAATCCAATGATCTGCCCTTGTTTAACCTCTGCGCCCGAACGAAGCCCTCTAGAAAAGCCAGATAAATGTGCATAGAGGGTTTTATAACGTGAACCATGTTGCAATTGAACGGTTTTACCATACCCGCCTCGGGTACCCACAAAAATCACTTTACCATCGCCAGTTGCTTGAACCGGTGTTCCATGGGGTGCTGAATAGTCAACCCCTTTATGTTGGCGCATTCTATGGAGAATGGGATGTTTACGAGAACCAAAATGTGAGCTGATCTTAACGAAGTTCACAGGAGCACGTAGAAACGTTTGATGCATGCCATGACCATCGGGTGAAAAATAACCCGTAATTCCTTTCGTATCGGTATATCGGACTGCCTGATGTTTTTTGCCATCGTTAACAATTTCAGCGGCTAAGATATTTCCGGTTTGAACTTTTTCTCCATCGAGTAATTTTTCTTCAAAGAGTACTCGGAAAGTATCATTGGGTTGCAGATCTAAAGCAAAATCGATATTCCAACTAAAAATTTTCACCATTTGATTAATAATGTTGTGATCCAAGCCTGCGCGTTTACCTGATGAGATCAGTGAATTTGCAATAGCGCCTTTGCCAAAAGCCAGTTGTTTTTCTAGGGGTTGTACTTTATGTTCTACTTCAAATCCTTCTTCATACCGAGAAACTTGCAAGGCATCGCCGGGCGCTATTTCTAAGGTAAGTCCTGTAATGTGTCGATCTGAGTTCACACGGAGTTTTAGAGTTTGTCCGGGTTGTAAAGAAGCCAATTGTTTGGAAGAGGGCTTGGAAGTCATTATCTCGTGAAGATCTTTGGTAGAGATATTCAGTCGACTAAAAATTTTAGAGAGTGTGTCACCTTCACGTATCTTTACCACCTGCCAATTTTCTTTTGGCTCTTCTTCAGTAGTCTCTGGTGCTTTAGCTAAAGCTGATTTGCGGATCGCTTCCACAGGTTTGGCAGGACTTGGTTTAGAGTCTGTCTCGCTAGCTATGATGCTGCTAGCGCTAGAATTAGATTCGCTTGCATCCACCATAGGTAATGGCATATCAATTGTCGTGGCGAGTGAAGGGGTATTTGAGTTTGAATGAGGAGTCTTTTTAGACTTGCCAAATGAAAGAGCTAAAATTAAACAGACAAACGCAGTAAAACATAAACCCACATGGATAGTGCGTTTAAAAATGGGCGATCCCATTTGGATCGAGTTTGGTTTATAATCGAATTTCACAGCTTCCTTAGGCCCTTACTGTAGTGTTAAAATCAAGCTAATCACCTAAATACTTGCGTTATCCTTACACGCATATTTAAAGATAGTTTGTGCTTTAAAAACGGTCAAAAACCTGGTTTTAAATAGCAACACTTATGATTACCATAAGTAAGGCTTAAAAGGGAAGCAATATTTAAGCAGATCTTTTGAGGTAACAGTGGAGCAAAAGCTTAATGAAGGATTATATTGAAATTTATCAATCACTTAGCTCTGGCGCTACAGAGGTATTGGTAGAACAAGAATTTCTGGATCGACTTAAAGAAGGTAAGCCTCTTCGTATTAAGGCAGGTTTCGATCCAACTGCTCCAGATATTCATTTAGGCCATACTGTGTTATTTAATAAACTCAGACAATTTCAAAAGTTAGATCACACAATATTATTGTTAATTGGTGATTTCACTGGAATGATTGGGGATCCCAGCGGTAAAAATATTACTCGTAAGCCTTTGACTCGCGAAGTGGTGATGGAAAATGCCAAAACTTATCAAACCCAAGTTTTTAAAATTCTAGATCCCAATAAGACTCAAGTATTATTTAATTCGAGCTGGATGGAAAAATTAGGCGCTAATGGGATCATTGATTTAGCTTCGAAGTATACAGTTGCTCGGATGTTGGAAAGAGAAGATTTTCGTGTTCGCTATCAAAGTAATCAGCCCATTGCGATCCATGAATTTTTGTATCCCTTGATACAAGGCTACGATTCGGTGATGATGCAGGCCGATGTTGAAATTGGCGGAACCGATCAAAAATTTAACCTATTAATGGGTAGAGAATTACAAAAACATTATGGAAAAAGACCACAAATCGTGATGACTTTTCCTTTGTTAGAAGGCCTGGATGGCGTTCAAAAAATGTCTAAATCCTTAAACAACTATATTGGGATCAACGAACCTGCCAAAGAAATTTTTGGAAAATTAATGTCTATTTCCGATGATTTAATGTGGCGTTATTATGATGTCTTAAGTTTTCTGTCTGCATCAGAAATAAAAGGACTCAAGCAATCGGTTTCGGATGGTGCTAACCCAAGAGATATCAAAATCAAATTAGCAGAAGAAATTACTGCTAGATTTCATAGTGTAGAGGCAGCTAAAGAAGCACACGAAGCGTTTATTGCACAGTTTCAAAAGCATAGTCTTCCAGAAAATATTCCAGAGCTTCGTTTAACTGCAGAAACCCAAGGATTGCCAATTGCAAATGTTTTAAAAAATGCAGGCTTAGTTGCCAGCACTTCTGAAGCACTAAGGCAGATAGAGCAAGGAGCAGTGCGACTTGATAGTGAGAAAATTGAAGATAAGGGGATGGTGATTCCGATTGGTGCCCGACACCTTTTTCAGGTTGGGAAGCGGAAATTTGCCTATGTAGAAATCATCTCCGAAAAAGAAAAACCCCGTTACTCTTCTTAACATCTTGATTTAAAAGTAAAAAATTCTTTGCCCTCCTTCGTGTCTAGGAATTAACAGGCGGATGAGCGAGGGATGTTAATTTATTTATTAGTCTGTATAATGCCTAGCAAATGCTGGTGTAGCTCAGTTGGTAGAGCAGCTGATTTGTAATCAGCAGGTCGCGGGTTCGAATCCAGTCACCAGCTCCAATATATCTTGCTCCTAGGAGGTTAATTTTATGTTATCGAATTTATATAATCCACTTATGCAAAAAAAGGTTTTTTTTGTGATCTCTTTATTGTTAGTGGTTTGTGGCTGTTCTGTTCATAAAGCAGCTTCTAATGATGGCGTTGCATTTAATGACATTAAAAACTCTAAATATAAAAGTGCTTTATTAGCTAGAGGAATGGAGCGTATTGACACAGTGGAAAATAAAAATGGCACGGTAACTGAAACTTACAGGGCAGTGGCACGAAAGTCTGGGGTAAATTACTTAAGAGCAGCTGGGCATGGCGCAATGGATGTTATGACGCTTGGGTTGTGGGAAGTGGTTGGTACCCCTGTTGAAGGTGCAATATCGAATAACAGGCCTTATATAATCGCCAAAGCAACTTATGCTGATAAAACTTCTGAGGAGATCGAACAATTGGATATTTATGACCATAAGGGCATAAAATTAAATAAGAAAAAGTAGGGGGCAGGCAAATGGGGTCAGATCTTAAATGTTAAATTCAATACCCATTATAGGATTTAACATTTAAGATCTGACCCCATTGTCTTTGTCTGCAATACTAGCGAACTCAGCCCTCATTAGACGATTGCGATCCATGACCAAATCCCAACAATTCCCGCGCCGTGATGATGCTTAGTAAATTGATTAACTTTCTTAATATCCAATAAAATTGTCTCTTAAAATATCCTGTAAAGGTCATTTAAGTGTTGTTATCCCCTATAGAGAAATTCGAAGATGATATCAATTATGAATGGCTTATAAGCCAGATGCCCGGGTATTATCTTTGGAAAGATATCAATTCGCGCTATCTAATGGGAAATAAAAACACTGCACAGTTATTTGGTTTTAGTAATGAAGAAGAATTGATTGGGATAACGGATAGAGAAATACGATGCAAAGCTGCCGAATATGCTGATTTATTTATAAAACAAGATAAAAAAGTTTTAGAAGATCAAATACCCTATGCCGTGCTTGATATACACCCTTATGTAGATGATCAAATAAAAACTTTATTAATAAATAAGTCTTTATTGATCAGTCATGATAAAAAGATTATTGGCATTAGTTGTCATTGTATAGAAGTGAACAATCTCATCTTAAATGAAATAACTAAGTATTTAGGTAAATTAGATCCAGTAACAGCCAGTGGAAGATGGGTTAGCAAAAAAGCTGCCAATTATTATTTAAATAGCCAGTACCCCAATTTACACCTTACTAATAGGCAATCGGAATGCCTATTTCACTTGATCCGCGGAAGATCTGCTAAGGAAATAGCGAGAGTTTTAAAATTATCTGTGAGGACAGTCGAATCACATATAGAAGATATTAAAAACAAAATGGATTGTTGTCATAAATCTGAAATTGTAGAAAAAGCGATTGAAAAAGGGTTTGTAGAAATAATACCCGCAGGCATTATTAGTAATAGAATCATTGAACTTTTAAAGTTCTAAATAGAAAAAAACTCAAGGAGTCAGACACCGGGCAAATATCGTATAAATTTCAGAACACTCTGGGGTCAAATCTTTAATGTTTAATTCTGAATACCAAGACAAATGCTAAAAATTAAACATTTAAGATCTGACCCCTTTGTTTTTATCGAAAGGTCCGATCCGCTTAGTTAGTTTGTAACGCAGTAAACATTCCAGAATCTTCCATTGACAATTTCACAATAGTATTTCACCATTCGTTATTACCTTAACAATATTTATGAGGTATAAACATGAATATAAATGAAGATAACAAAGAGCCATTTGATGATATAGTCGAAGAATTTGAGTTTGATTTTTCAGATTCAACTTCTGAAAGCAATCTTTTAGATTGGGAAATTATAAAATTTTTGAATGTCGAATCGTTAAATAAAATGATGGCGGCTTTAAAATTGTCTTTTATACCGGAATTAAGGATAGAAGATATAATTTATCGGATCCTAATGCTCATTGTTCGATTACAAAATGAATTACAAATAAGTTCTATAGTGGATGGACTTAAAACAGACTCGGAGTTAATGCCATGCCTTTTAATTATTGTGAAAGGCTCTGCAGGCCCACTAAGAAACCTTAAAAATATTGGAGCAGTTGCCGCACAAGCTATTTCTATTCTAAACGCAGCTAAAATTTCGTTCTCAGGCATGAATTTGTGTGGAATACAAATTCCAGGGGCTAATTTGTCAGGTTCCATTTTAGATGGAACACTGTTGAGGATTGCAGATTTACGCGGGGTTGATTTTCAAAATGCTTGGATGGCAAATTCGGATTTATCTTATGCATGTTTGGAAGGAATTACATTTAATCAAATGCCAGTCTTGGAAGTAAGAGTTAGGGTTAAATCTTGCTGTTATTCACCGGATGGAAACTCTATAGCGCTTGCTTGTGATAATAAAGTTAAAATTTATCAGGTCTCTACAGGAAATTTGTTAATGACTCTTACACATAATAAGGGTGTGACCCACTTAAAATTCAGTTTAAATGGTAGTTGGCTAGTATCAACAGGTTTTGATAATAAGCCATATTTATGGGATTTAAAGACAGGTCAATTGCTAAAAACTTTTGAAGGTCACACCGATCATGTATGGTGCGTGGCATTGAGCCCTAACGGGCGATTATTAGTCTCCGGAAGTAACGACCTAACAGCTCGGATTTGGTCTACCGAATCGGGCCAATGTTTGCATGTTCTGGAAGGACATAGCTATTCTGTTGACGGGGTGGATTTTGCGTCTGATGGGAATACTATTGCTACCGGTGGTATCGATGGTAAGGTACGAATTTGGGATAGTACGGGTGTATTAAATAAAACTTTTGAATCGACGGGAAACTATCCAATTTGTGCGGCTACATTTAGTAAAAATAGTCAATATATAGCTACTGGTCCCGTTGATTGTACAAAAGAAGGGGTTGAGGTATTTCATATACAATCTGGCGCTAAAATGAATTTTGTGTTTGATCCTAGCTTTACAAATGTAGGTTCTCTTTTTGATGAACCTCAAAAAAGTGTTTATGTAAGAAATGTTGAGTTTTTTGGTGATGATAAATACTTAATGGCAGCCTTAAGTTTCGGCACAATTTTTATTTGGGAGGTGGAAAGTAAAAAGTTAGTTGAAATTTTAAAAACGGGAATAGAAATATTATGTGCCACCATTAACACAAGCCAAAATCTTTTGGCGGTAGCAGGAGAAAATGGCGTCGTAAAGCAATTTTATTTAAAACAAAATTTTTTGCTTGAGAAAGAGAAAACACCCATCGTAACAACTGCCTTAAATTCCAATGGATCCCTGATGGCAGTTGGGTATGAAGATAACACTATAGATGTGTACGTAAATGAAAAACAAAGTTGGCAAAAAATAAGAATCTTGAGGGATCCAAGCATTTCAAAAGAAAATGCTAATATAGATATGTTTTTTAATAGAGTGACAGTTCGGGGAACATGGGCTTGTTTTTTTAACCAAAATGGCAGCAAACTATTAACAATTTCAGTAGACAATACTTCTGTTGTAAAAATTTGGGATATTACGACACAAAAATTATTGGCAAGGCTCAAACTTAAGGGTTGGGAAAGGATTAGCTCCATGGCATTAAGCCCAGATTTACAATGGGTTGCTTTGGGGCATAATAAGTTTTTAACAATTTTACCTATGGATTGGAAAAATAATGAGACGACTGATCCTCTACAATGGGAAGAAGAGGATAGTTTTGTATTTAAATTATCTCAAAGTGATATTACTGCACTCTCCTTTAATGCAAAAAGTGATTCGTTATTTGTGGGAGGAAAAGATGTTACTTTACCCGTCATCATTAAAAATGCACATGGTGGATGGCAGGCAAAAGATGATTTTATTGCTCCTTTTGAATATTTTGTTAGGCGAAGAAACGAGTGGCGAATTAGGCAAATAGCGCAAAGCTTAGATAATAAATGGTTTGCATTAGGACTTCAAACTGGTGATATCTTATTGTATAAAGCATCTAATTATTCATATCAGTTTAAACTTAAAGTCCATACGAGTCGAATCCTTAGCTTATCTTTTAGTCCGGACGATCGCTGGTTAATATCGAGTGGGGAAGATGAGCTTCTATGTCTTTGGTGCACAAAGACATGGACGTGTCTTTTAAAAAGAAATGAATTATTAACCAAAGTTAATTCTATTGCTTGGCAAGTAAGGGGAAACGACTTTTTTATTATTACCGGGAGCAATGATGGTCTCATTCGATATTGGAAGATAATTGAAGACAAAAATAAGATTGATCTGCAACTTATTTGGTCAAATAATCATTCCGATATTCTCATGCTGCGCCATACCAATATGACAAATGTGTATGCGCTTGAAGATAAAAGTTGTCGTTTAATGCAGCAGCTGGGGGCGTTTAGAGATGGAGAGGTGGATAAAAATACACAGATCTCCAGTTCCAGAGTTTACTTTGATCTTAAAAATAAGGTCATTCGCCTGAAGATGAGTGAGGAAATATCTAGTGTTTTTGGATCAGAATTTTCTCTTGCGCCTGATCAAAAATGCACTGTAACTCTAGCATGTGAAAAAAATGATAAAATTATTAATCCAATCAAAACAATTTCTGTCAGTCAAAAATTTTTAACAACTCTCTCTGAAGCCGAAAAATTGTCTAATCCTTGTAAATATGCTTATTTAATAATAGAGTTTCTAAAAACAACTGGGGAAAAATTAGAAAAAGACAATCTCGTTTGTTGTCATTATATCTATAAGGCCAATTTATTTTCTTCAGCGACTTTTCCTGGTAAAAAAAGCATACACTTAAATGAACTGGAATTTAAAGACATCAATGAACTCATTAAAGAGAGCGTTTTTGCAAGTTGGTCTTTGACGATGAATGAGTGCCAGCAATTATTAGATTCTATTCAGAAAGATCAGCAGTAT
>Ga0207028_1061_pt2 | contig 21237 bp, 17 predicted proteins | sample Alteio_BWMinCont_41_FD_153287 | JGI IMG/M metagenome (GOLD analysis project Ga0207028, IMG submission 153287) | Enriched cells from forest soil in Barre Woods Harvard Forest LTER site, Petersham, Massachusetts, United States -... | ecosystem: Environmental > Terrestrial > Soil > Temperate forest >... | reverse complement strand
CCAACCCACGGTTCCGGTGAGCGGGAGCGCCGAAACCGCACCTTCGGCGATGACGCCCGGCAGGTGGGCCATGCGGGCTTCAATATCGCGGTAGAAAGCGGCCAGCACTTTGTCGTCGCGGTACCGGGAGTCGTTCGCCATGATTTGCATGGTGAGGACGTGGTCCGCGGAGAATCCTGGAGGGACACTCTGCAGACGGATGAAGCTGCGAATGAGCAGCCCGGCGCCAATGAGCAGAACGAGCGAAATGGCGAGTTCGGAAACGATGAGCAAGCCGCGCAGACGGTGTCGTTTCAGATAAAGACCGCCATCGGTCTGTCCGCTGCGGCCGCCTCCCTTGAGGGACGAGTTTGGATCGAGTTTGATGGCGCGCCATGCCGGGGCGAGGCCGAAGAGCACACCCGTGGCGAGCGAGATACCAAATGTGAAGGCCAGAACGGAGCCGTTGATCCCGATTTCATCGAGGCGGGGAATATTGCCGGGATTCATGGTGCGCACGACCACAAGGCTGAGGCGCGCTACAAGGAGTCCGGCGGCGCCGCCGAGGAGGCCGAGAAGAATGCTCTCCGTCAACAGTTGCCGCGCCAAGCGGTGCCAGCCTGCTCCGAGGGCGGTGCGAATGGCAACTTCCTTTTCGCGTCCCGCTGCGCGGGCGAGCAGAAGATTGGCCACGTTGGCACAGGCGATCAACAGGACGAGCGCAACAGAGCCCAGCAGCACGAGCAAGGAGCGGCGCACGTCGCCGACTACCTGTTTCTGCAAGCCGATGACATCCATGCCGTAGCTGGCGCCGCGCTTGTCTTTGATGCGGATGCCGGTGGCGATGACGTCGATGTCGGCCTGGGCTTGTTGCACGGAGACGCCGGGCTTGAGGCGGACAACGATGTTATAGTTTTCGTCGCCCCTGCGCTGTGCGGCATCGGGTCCCAAGGGTAAGGGGAGAAAGATGTCCACCTTGTCCATGGGTCCTTCCGATGGCATGACTTCAGCGTTGAGCACAAAGCTGCGCTGCAGCACGCCCGCGACACTGTATGGCTTTCCGTTGAGCGTAATGGTCTTGCCGACGATGGCGGGGTCGGAGTTGAAGAGGCGCACCCAGGCGCCGTTGCTGAGAATGGCGACAGCCGGTTTGCCCGGCTTGTCCTCTTCCGGCACCAACGTGCGGCCAAGGAGAGGTTTCGCGCCGAACATGGCGAGGAGGCTCGACTGCGTGCTGAGTACGTCAACGCGCTCCGGCTGCTCGCGGCCGGTGAGCGTGGAGGTGCGGCTCTGCGCAAGGGCCATCTCGTCGAAGGAGTGGTTCTGGTTCTGAATGTCGATGTACTGGCCTGGAGAGGGCCAATCACGCAGAATGCCGATTGCGGGAGAATGCAGCCAGACGGCCGCGAGCCGGTCGGGGTGCGGATACGGTAGGGGACGCAACAGCAGCGCGTCGACCACGCTGAAGATTGCGGAGTTGGCGCCGATGCCGATGGCCAGGGAGGCCACCATCACCAGTGTCAGCACCACGTTCTTGCGAAGCATGCGAAAGGCGTAGCGACAATCCTGGAACCAGAGGCTCATGAAATCCTCCCGGGCTGGAGAGTCGATGATATGACGGGACGTGGAGGTGTGGCCAACAATACTGATCTCAAGCCGGATTGTTGGTACCGGAATGTCGGCCAGCGGGGTGGGATCTACGACGATCCCGGAAGGTCTGGTTCCAGCCCGATCCGATCGTTCACTGCATTTGTGCGTTTTGGGATCACGGTCCGACTCTAGAATAGGGTTACGCACCCAGCGAGGAGATCCCAATGGTCATGACCGACAACGGAGAGAGCAAGACCAGTGCATGGAACACTCCAGACTTTCGTCCGGACCTCGCATTCCCCAAACTCACGGAGGAGATGGTCGGACGCCTGCGTTCCTACGGTCGAGAGGAGACCCTTCCGGCAAACGTCCCGCTGTTCACCCACGGTGAGCGGCAGGTCGATATGTTCGTAGTGCTCGACGGGGAGGTCGACGTCTCTCTGCCCACTGCGAATGGCGAGTCCAAGATCATAGCCCATCATCAGAGGCTTGACTTCTCCGGTGAGTTAAACCTTCTCACCTCACAGGGATCGCTTGTAGAAGCACGAACGGTCAAAGAGAGCCACCTTCTTCGCATACCGCGTAATGAGTTGCAGAAACTCATGCGCGCGGAGGGCGATATCGCAAATCTCATTACCTCAGCGACCATCTGGCGCCGCATTGGCATCCTCGGCGAAGAGACCAGCGGCATTGTGCTGATGGGGCACGCCAACGATGCTGAGACCACAGAACTCCAGCGCTTCCTTATCCGCAACAACTATCCGCATAGGATCGTCGAGGTGCCCGCTGAGGAAGTCTCACTGTCCGACGATGACCTGTCCGATCATGAATCAACGCTGCCAGCAGTGATCCTCTCTGATAGCCGCACCTTGCATCGGCCCACCATCACGCAACTCGCCGACGAGCTAGGCATTACCGAACTTCCTGATCCCGAGATGATCTACGACGTGACCGTCGTCGGCGCTGGCCCTTCGGGTCTCGCAGCCGCTGTCTATGCGGCCTCGGAGGGGCTCTGCACAATTGTGGTTGAAAGCACCGCTCCTGGCGGACAGGCAGGCACCAGCTCCAAGATCGAAAACTATCTCGGCTTCCCAACAGGGATCTCCGGCCAACGTCTCGCGAGCCGCGCCCAGTTGCAGGCATTAAAGTTCGGTGTGCGCTTCGCGATCTCCAGAGAGACCATCACGGCGGAACAGGTCGATGGCATCCACAAACTGACACTTGCGGGTGGCATCCCCGTCCGTTCAAGGTCCGTTGTTGTGGCGTCCGGCGCGCAGTATCGCAAGCTTTCAGTGGAGAACTACGGCCAGTTTGAAAACTGCGGAATCTATTACGCAGCGACCGCGATGGAGTCAGCGTTTTGCCGCGAAAAGGAAGTCATCGTAGTGGGAGGCGGCAACTCAGCGGGGCAGGCCGCTATATTTCTATCGGGCATCGCGAAGCATGTGCATCACATCGTGCGCGGTAAATCGCTGGCGAGCACCATGTCGCAGTATCTTATCTCGCGCATCGAAAGCTCGTCCCACATCACCCTTTATACCCAATCCGAAATTGTGAAGCTCGAAGGCCGATCTTCTCTCGAATGCGTCACCTGGATCGATCGCAAAACCGGTGAGTCGATCGTAAAGCCGATTGGGAGTGTCTTCGCGATGATCGGCGCCGAGCCAAACTCAGGATGGCTCTTCGGCACGGTGCGGCTGGATAAGAAGGGCTTCATTCTCACCGGCGGCACAGACGGCTTTGAGAGCACTCCGTACGCAACCAGCGTACCGGGCATGTTTGCCGTCGGCGATGTGCGCTCCAAATCCGTGAAGCGCGTCGCCTCTGCCGTCGGCGAAGGTTCCGTAGTCATCTCGGACGTTCATAGCTATCTTGCAGACCATCGCAACAACTTTGCGGCCGAACCGAACTCCGCGCTTGCGGCGTTGCGATCGGCGAGCGCTGCAGCTACCCCGCAAACCTGACGCACATTGAAGTAGATCATCTTCCAAACTTGTCGTACATCGCTTCGGCGCCCGCCAGTTATGACCGAACAGCACCATCAACGATCACACGCGGCGTCATCCCGGTCGCAGGGAATCAGTAGGAATGCGTGCCCCTGGCTCTCGACATTTTCGACGGGAATTCCTGGCGGTACGCCTAGCCTGGATTTCCACGGCAAAGAATTGACCTAAGCGGGAGGCTGATTTTTCTCATCCTTGGTAGGTGGTGAGGCGCAGGGGGAGTCCGTTCCACCATGGAACCTTGACGGGATTGTTGATCAGGTTGGAGGCGAGGATGATGGGGAGGTGAGCTCGGCGGTGAAAGCTGATGTGGACTTCTTTGCCGGTGATTTTCACGTCGGCTGGCATATCTACGATGTCGCGAAAGATCTGTCGGGCTTGAGCATTGGAGTAGCCCCGCATTCTTTGAGCCAGGAGCCGATACAGACCGCTGGCAATCACCATCAGTGCCATATCAAAGTCGACCTTGAGACCAACCGCTGAGGAAAGTGCATCCATATGGAAAAAGCGCACCGCATCGGAGAGCGCATTTTCAATGAGCATGCGCTGGGCGTAGCGAGTGATGAGCCGTTTGGCGGAGACGCGCGACTGGTTGGTGAGCAAGATGGTGGGGTCTTCGTGGCCCAGGTCCTGAATAAACAACTGGCGGAAGGTATGGTTAGCCAATCGAACGTTTTGCTCGTAGACTTTCGGGGTTCGATATTTGCGCGTCGGGACATCCAGTTCCACCACCCGCCAGGCGGAGCGCGGCAAGGACGCAATTTCCTTCAATAAGCTGTGGGATCGGCGGCGCAGGGTGATAAAGCCGATGTTCATCTCGTCCAGGCGAACCAGATTGGGATAGGTGGTCAAGCGTGAGTCGAAGACCAGTTCCTGGGGGTAGTTTCCGTGACTGTCCTTGCAGAAGGAAAGAAACTGGAAAATCTCTTCTGCCTCTTCGCCCTTGCGCAGATCGGCATTGGAGTAGCAGAAGGCTCTTCCGTCGGCATCCTGGGCCAGGAAGGTCAGCACGCTGGGCTGACGCCGACTGCGCATGGAGACGAAATGCCTCTCCACCATGGGGTCTTCGCCATAGAACGGGACGGAGTGGAAATCGAGGTTGAAGGACTGGGCGGGGAACAGTTGCTCACCGTGCATGTGGTCGTGCCAAGCCGCCAGCAGTTGGGTGGTCTGGGCGTGATGGACGCGCGAGGAATACTCCGAGAGGTAACTCTTTTTGGGGAAGGCATTGAGTCCGGAAAACAGCGCCAAGCCTTCATCGGCACTCAGGGCCATGGCATGGCTTTTGCGCTCGATAGACCATAGTTTCAGAGCCAAACAGGCACGCAGGGCATGGGTGGCGGGAATCATCTTGGATCCGGGCAGATGAGCCTCCGGAGCCAATTGGTCGAGGGCCAAGCGAACCATATCGGGGATGAACAGGAACAGTCCACCGCAGGTGGTCGTGAACTGGCGGGGGGCGAGAGAGAAATGAGCGAGGTCGGCAAGCGCCTCGATACTGGGGCGAGGATAGTTGGGACGCTCCTCATCGCGGCGTCGCGGCAAGGGAGCAAAGCCCTCCTCTTTCAGGACCTCACCTACGGCAGTTGGGCTGAGAGGGTGATTCTGTTCTTTGAGGGCCTGGCTGATCTCATAGATGGAGAGATTCTGTTTACGTAAGCGGATGATCAGTTCGCGGGCCGCCGACTTTTTGGGTTGGGAGCGGGGACCATGGCTGGGGGAAACAAAGAAGGTGGGATTCGGGTCACGGCGGAAGTGATGGCAAAGGACCTGGAAGGAGCCGACGGAATAGCCAAAGGCGCGAGCTACTTCACGGGAAGGCAAGCCCTCGACAAAGAAGGCGCGAAGGGCCTCATAGATACGCTGTTTGGGGGTGCGCGGCTGGAGGAAGAAGCTGCGGCATTCGCTTATGTCTTTTGGTATTCCGTTAGACATTAAACTACAGTACTACATGCTAAATCCTTAAACACAAACAATCGCGCTTTATTGACTCATATAGCGAACCAAGTTGTGTAATAGAGCGGTGTTTATGCGCCAAACCGTGGACCTCACCGAAGACCGTCAAAACTATGGTATGACATAAGACGATGTATATATCTATCGATCAAAATACCGTTACGTATAAGCAACTTTGAATGAGCGCAATCCGGGACCTGCGACGGACAGACAGCGTCTATGTAGGCTCCTTCAAGTCTTGCCTTATAAATCCACGGGGCCGCTCTGCCCAAAATTCTTAGGTCAACTCTTTGCCGTGGAAATCCAGGCTAGCAGTGATTCGGCATAATCCGGAATTCGGCATAGCTCCTCAGATCATGGGCCCGCAAGCTGATCGAGTTGAAGGCGACGCGCGCAGTCCCGAACCGCGTACCAAACTACGTTCTCAGTAACCCCGCGCCCCAAGCTGATCCGTGTCGACTGACAGCCCTAAATTTACGTCCTTCTGCACTTTAGCGGCCAACATCAATCGATCCACGGCGCTCCAAATCGGCATGGGCACAGTCCGGATGTGTCCCCCTTTTCCTACCAGGTCGACAATCGCCCGGTGGCCTTGGCGAATCTGAATATCCTCCTTTTGAAGTGAGGATAATTCCGCTCTTCGAAGTCCACAGCCGAGCAGGATTGAGATCGTTGCCAGATCTCGGCTGTTCCGGAGGCTGTCGCCATCCGATTTCTCCAGAAGTGTTCGCGATTATTCAAGGCTGAGCCAATTTCCCGCACGCAAACCCAACTGCTTGACACCTTTCACGCGCCGGATTCCAGCCGCAAGCTCAGATATCGACAAGCCGGAATCTCAAGCCTCATAGGCAAACCGACGAACGGCCGCAAGTCTCTGGTTAGTAGTACCCACCGCGAGACCGAGCGATTCCAAGTGGCGACGGAATCGCGGGACTACCGGGCGATTCAGTGCAAGGCGTGGTTCGGAAAGTACCAGGTGATGAATTGCTCCATCGCGAACTTATAATTTCGCCGTGAGTCGGGCGAACTCAGACTGCAGAGGACCGCGGATTTCGCATGGTCAAGATCAGGCAGGTGGAGGGACGATCTTCCGCCGAACGAGCTTGTTGCACTTTTTTCGCATACAAGCAGCCTCGCCGCTGGCATGCCGTCAAGATACGCGCTTTCGAACCGGGGTGTGGTTTGGACAGCGAGTTCGGCGAACGCCTCGGATTTGGCCTCGAATTAAGGGATTCAGGTCCTTGCCCGTTGCTGACGCTTATCTCTCCGTTCTGATCCCGTATGATCCACGCCTCCGAAGCAGATTCCAGCGTCCCGTGTTCGCGTAAGAAACGTGAAAAAAAGACGGAGGAGTGAACGGATTTCAGACCCCTTCACTTCTCCGCGGAGACCATTGCGGTCAATTAGAGACAACGGACGGCTCAATTGGTACGCAGTGCCGTTGCAGGGTCGATCCGGAACACACGTCGTATAGGAGCGAGCACCGCGCCGAGCGAAGCCATGAGAAGAATCCCAGCAACGGCGGTGAAAATGACTGGGTCATGGGGATGCACGTCGAAGAGCAAACTCTGAAGGAGCCGGGTTAGCCACCACGCGCTGAATAGACCGATGGCGACGCCGGCGATGACGCGGAGCATCGCGTGCCGCAGAATCAGCCATGAAACTTGCATTGATGAGGCGCCGAGCGCCAATCGAATAGCGAGTTCAGGAAAGCGCTCGGCAATCGCATACGTCAGCAATCCGTAAATGCCCACAATCGCAATTAGAAGTGCGATACCGGAAAGTGCCCCGATGACGAGAGCGGCAAAGCGAGGAACCGCGGTGGAGCGGGTAAGAAACTCTTCCAACGTGCCCACTTCTCCCACCGGTTGCGTTCTGTTGATCTCCCGAATCGCTTTACGCACTGCCGGGGCGAAACTCAGGGGCTCCCCCGTGGTGCACAACACCAGAGTGGTCCATGCGAGCCAGTCTTGTCGCTTCTGCGCGTAAGGAACATAGACGACCGGCCCTTCGCTCTCTTTTAGGCCCATGCGCTTCACGTCGGGGACAAGACCAGCAATGGTCATCCACTGCTCCTCTTCCTTGACGCGCACGCGTCGTCCAATCGGATCCAGGCCGGGCCAGTAGCGGCGTGCCATTGTCTGGTTGACCATGGCTACCGGCAGCGTATCTGCACGATCGCCGGCCATGAAATCTCGGCCTTTCAGGATTGGGATTCCGGCCGTCGCAAGATACCCCGCACTGATCACCCGGAAGCCCGCTTGCGCTGGTGGATCGGTGGGCGGGCGTGTTGAACCTTCCACGACCATCTCGAATGTCGGGTTGTTGGCCTTAAGAGGCGTATCGCTGATTTCCCCTGCAGCAAGAATTCCAGGGAGGCTTCTGACGCGCGTGAGCACCTCGTCGAAGAACCGGATCTGTTCCGGATTCGCCGGATATTGAGATGGAGACAGTGTCAGCCGAAGCGTGAGGAGGTGGTCGGGGCGCAATCCAGTGGGAATTGACAACAACCGGACCATGCTTTCGCCGAGAAGCCCAGCCCCGACCAGCAGAACCGATGCGAGGCCGACCTCGGCGATTATGAGGAGGCCGCGTTTACGTTCCACATTGCCCGCGGTCCCGCGACCTCCAGGATCAATCCGGCTTACAAGGTCGGCTCGCGAGGCATGGATCGCCGGAGCTAATCCAAAGATGAGCCCGGTCGCCAGTGTTGCAGCTACGGCGAATGCAGCAACTGAAGCATCCATGTGAACTTCGCTGATTCGCGGAATGAGTCCGTTCCCCAGTTTCTTTGCAAGTTCGATCCCGGGGATCGCCACAGCGAGACCCAGACTTCCTCCGAGGGCCGCCAGCAAAAGGCTCTCCACGAGCAGTTGCCGGAGTACTCGAGCGCGGCTGGCCCCCGAGTGCGGCGCGCACGGCGATCTCTTGCGCACGGGAGGTTCCCCTGGCGAGGAGAAGGTTTGCAAGATTTACGCAGGTTACGAGCAGCAGGAGAAGTGCGGCCGCCTGAATAATGAGGAGAATGGGTCGCGCCTTGCCGATGAGCTGTTCCGTCAAGGGCAACAACGACGCGCTCCAGCCGGCATTTGAAGCTGGGTAGGAGACCGCCAATCGCCGCGTCATGATGTCCATTTCGGCGGCGGAGCGCTCGTTCGCGCCGGGGTTTAGCCTGCCTATGACTGAAAGCCACCGACCTTCGCGATTAGACCGATTCTTGGCGCTGAGCGAAAGGGGTGTCCACGCATCAACATCCGGTGACGGGAAAGCAAAATTGGCTGGCATGACGCCGACTATGGTTGCCGGCGAGCCGTTGAGCGTCACCGCGTGACCGATGATTTGCGGCGACGCGCCAAACTCCTGCCACAAGCGATGACTGATGACCACCACAAACGGACTCTTCTCCTGGTCTTCGTTAGGCTGAAATGTCCGACCCATTTCTGCATTGACCCCAAGGGTCGAGAACAAACTCGTGGAGACAAGCTCCGATTCAAGCCGGCGCGGTTCGTCAACGTTGGTCAGGTTCATCGGCCAGCTCGAATAGGCTGAAAGCGATTCAAATGAATGAGACTGAGCGCGCCAATCGTAGAAATCGGCGGCTGAGACCTGCATAGGTTCGATGCCATGGTTAGCCGAGCGGCTCGTGACAGCGAAGAGGCAGGCGGGCTCTCTGTAAGGCAGTGCGTGAAGAAGAACCTGGTCTACGGCACCGAACAAGATCGTGTTTGCTCCGATGCCCAGAGCGAGCGATAAGACGGCTACCGTCGTGAATGCAGGGTTCCTGGCGAGAATCCGACACGCAAATCGAAGATCCTGGACGAACTCATCGAAGGGCACGAAGGCCCACTGTTCGCGGCTATATTCCGCCACCCTGGTTCTGTTCCCGAATTGCCGTAGCGCGTTAGCGCGTGCCGCTTCGGGCGTCCTCCCCTCTTCGATGAACTGGTCGATCTTTTCTTCAAGATGAGCCTCGATCTCCGCGCTGAGATCATGCTCAAACCGCTCTGCTCGCAGGTATCTCAAGACGCGTTTCATGATTCAGAAAATCTCATGATTCTACTAAGGCCGTCGATCTGGCGCTCCATGAACTTCATTTGGCGGCTGAGTTGCCTAAGTCCTGCCGGCGTCAGGGTATAAACGCGCACCCTGCGGTTCCGTGACGATACACCCCATTCCGCCGATACCCATCCTTCGATGAGCAGGCGCTGCAATGCTGGATACAGTGATCCTTCTTCGGCGCGGAGAAGATTCCCGGACTCCTGATGGATGCATTGCGCAATGGCGTAGCCGTGCAGCGGCTCGCGGCGCAGCGTGGCGAGAATCAGCATTTCGAGGGTGCCGGGGAGCAATTCGCCTTTGGGTTTCGCCACCATTCTTAATACCTTGTTTATCTATGCATAGATAACACGACTTAAATGGCGTGTCAAGGCCCGTACTTGAGAAACCAGAACTCACTTTTTAGGACAGAGAGTGGTGAGCATTCTCTGATGCCACTGCTCCAAGGAAAATGGGGGTTCACCACACGACCTGTTCAACCTCACCGGTGGTAGCAGCGAGATGCCACACTGGTTCCCCTTCATCCGCCCTTGACATGAGACTCCTCCGTACACAAAAATCCTCCCCGGAGATGAAGGAATACGTGGCAAATAACGCTGCGGAATGTGTCGTTCAGCGAATTGGGAGCAGCATTTCTCAGCTTCAACGAAGATGTTCTCCATTTCCCGAAGAACCAGAATGTTCGGCCGGAATCGGCCATCGCCTGGAGAGCCTGGAGGGTACTAGATGAAGGCATTGATCTTTCGCGAGACCGGTGAACCGAAGAGCGTATTGGAACTGGCAGAGATCCCTACTCCGCCTTTGGCCCCCGGCGAAGCGCTCGTCCGAGTGCTGCTGAGCCCGATCAACGCATCCGACCTGCATATGGTGCGCGGGCGCTATGGCTATCAGCCGGAGTTGCCGGCCAGCCCGGGCATTGAAGGGGTGGGGATTGTGGAGGCCGTAGGTCCGTGCGTGGAAGGTCAGATGGTTGGAACGCGCGTAGTTTTTGTTAACACATGGAACACCTGGCGCGAACAGATCGTGTGCCCAGCGGACAAACTCGTGCCAGTTCCAGACGGCCTGGACGATTCGGCCGCCGCCGCTTCCTACATCAATCCTTTGACGGCATGGGCATTGACCATATCAACTCACAACCTCAAGGAGGGCGACTGGCTTCTGCAGACGGCGGCTGCATCCAGCGTGGGGAAGTTCGTGCTTCAACTGGCGCAGCAGTATCGATTCAAGACAATCAACGTCATCCGGCGGCGCGAACAGGAGTCAATCATACGCAACCTGGGAGGCGATGAGGTCATCTGCACAGCCGACGAGGATCTCAGATCACGCCTGCAGGAATTGACCGCGGGCAAGGGCGTTGAACGAGCGATTGACTGCGTTGCCGGAGACCTTGGCGCCGAGATTGCCCGCAACCTCGCTCCTGCGGGAACCATGCTTGTGTATGGAGCCCTTTCCAGTCATCGGCAGGCGGATCCAGCGAAATTCATCATGCCGCTCTTTGCTCCGCGGTTGATTTATTCCACAGCAACGGTTCGCGGCTGGTGGCTTCCGCGTTGGGTGCCTTCCCAGCCGCTCGCCGAAGTGCGGGCAGCGACGAGCGATCTTCTCACCATGTTATCGAAGGGAGCACTTACGCCGCCAGCGAGTGTGCGGTATTCAGTTAAAGACTTCCAAGAGGCAGTAAGCCTCGCCGATGGTGAGGCAGGACAGGAAAAGGTCTTGCTGGATTTCTCCGATTAATCTGTTGAGAGCTCCTTGACTACGGCCAGTTTCGAGCGATCTCCGAGGTCGAATCTCAGCTCCTGACAACGGGCCAACCCTTGATTTCAGGCTGACGTCGACTTGGAAACACGCTCAGGCGGAGATAACCGGCCAATCGCGCTTGGTTGTAAATAAGAAGGTATATTTTTCTTTCAGTTGGAACTTTCTTCAGGAGGCGGGGCTCCGCTTCCGGCGCTGATCTTGGCGGGTCGAAGCCGAAGGCGGAACCCCTGTGAGGTAACGATCCTCTTTATCCCAGTCTCCGTTCCGCTGGATAAGCTTTCTACCGACTGGGCCGAAGCCTGCGACGAGATCATCTTACGCCGATGCCCGGTTTGTGAACAGGATTCGATCATTGGTCACGGACGCCGCCGCAAGCAGGCACACGACGAGCATCACGACTGGATTGGTATCCATCGTGGCCGCTGCACCGTATGCGGGAAGACTTTCACCTTCCTTCCGCTGTTCTCTCTGCCGTACACGCATTACAGCCTGCTGGCGCGCTGCCATGCATTGCAGCGGCGTCTTGCGGAGCAATGCTCGTGGGAGAAGGCATTGCCCAAGCTCATGGACGCTGATCGCTTGCCTGATCCGTCCACGGTCCGCCGCTGGTCAAGTGGCCTGGATTTCTTCGAGCTGGCTCTTTCCTTTCTTAGCCAGACCGTCACCCGTGTTGCCCATTGGCTAACTCGTGGACATCAGGCTGTTGACCAAGCGGGGCTACCGGCGTGGATAACTCCGGCGCTCGAGATCCTTTGGCCTATGCGTGTTTAAGAAAAATCCTTTCCCCTACCATCCTTGCCTGGGATTGGCGGCGTCACCCGCCTACGCTTGGCTCCGGAGGCGAAAAAGCGTCGTGGGCGAAGACGTCGAAGAACTAAAACGGCGATTGCCGCTTCTGGACTTTCTGCGACAGCATAACTGGACTGGTCATCCTGCGAGTCGATCCGAGTTTGTCGGACTCTGTCCGCTGCACGAGGAGACCCGGCCCTCGTTCTATGTCAACGCTCGGAAAAATGTCTTCTATTGCCACGGCTGCGGTCAGGGCGGCGATCTGATTCGCTTTATCCAGTTATCCCACCATCTGTCCTTCCGCCAGAGCATCGCCTGCATCGAGGCACAGACCACAGCTTCAACCACAGCTTCAACCACACCTTCAGATGACACTGCCGCCGTGCTCGAGCAAACGGCCGTCTTCTATCAGCAGCAGCTCGATCACTATTCCGAAGCGATGTGCTATCTCAACCGGCGCGGACTGCACGATGCGGCTCTGATCAGAGAACTGGGCATCGGTTATGCCGCGGGAGGAAGCTTGCGCCGTCATCTCACGGCACAAGGTCATTCCTTCGATCTGTTGCGGCAAGCCGGTCTGCTCAACGCGCGGGGTTGCGACGCTTTCTACCAGCGCATCGTTTTTCCGTTAAGTCAGAACGACCACATCGTCAACCTGTACGGCCGCAGCATCGGCTCGGCCTTCGCACATCGATTCCTCCCCGGCACCAAGGGGGGCTTGTATGCATGGGAGGAGGTCCGGCACTGCCCCGATGTGATTCTTGTCGAGGGGTTGTTCGATTACGCGGTGTTGCGCCAGGCAGGCTTTCACAACGTGGCCTGTTCGTTGGGAACCCATCTCAACGCGGACCAGTTCCACCAGCTGGGCGAAGGCGAGCGCACGGTCTATCTCACCTTCGACGTCGATCAGAACCAGAGCGGCCAACAAGCTGCCGAGCAACTGGCCCATCGCCTTGGCGCGCATGGTGTCTCCACTCGCCGGGTCTTCCTGCCACCAGGTCACGATCCCAACTCCTTCTTCGTTGAGGGCGGGGATGCGCGACAGTTCCAGTCTCTCCTGGAGGCCGCTCAGTCATGAAGTTTCGGGTGATCAAGCAGAAGACCTCACCGGGCGCACACAGCCCGGTTCAGGTGGTCGAGCAAGACACCGGCCACGGCGTCGGTTGGATTAATCGCTACCTGGACCGCGAGTATGTCCGTCGACTCGCAGACAAGAGCCTGTACAGCTATGCGCACAGCCTGTTGAACTTCGTGCGCTGGTGGGAGAGTGTTCATCACACCGGCGACATGGCGAAGAAGGATCTCACCGAATCGACTCTGCTCGATTACGTGCGTTTCCAGTCCAGCCGGCAACCTCCGCCTTCTGCCACCACCATCAACGACCGTGTCGCTTGTGCCGATCGCGCCATCCGTAACGAGTTCCCCGACGCGCCCTGCCAGGTCGCGCATGGCTTTCATCAGCGCTTCCTGCACCGCAGGCCGATGGGCCTGGGCCGTCCTAGGTTCGAGATCAGCAGACTGAGAGTGCGGGAACCCAAGCTCAACATCGTTCCTCTCTCGGTCGATGAAGTGGCGCGCTTCTGGTCCAGCTTCCGCAACGCGCGCGACCTGGCCATCGTAGGCCTGATGCTCATGCACGGACTCCGCTCCGCCGAAGTCATGGCCTTGAACCGCGACGATGTGTTGTTCTCCGAAGCACAGCTGCGCGTGCGCGGCAAAGGCACCAAGCTGCGCCTGCTACCGCTGGCGCCGGAGACTACGCAGCTGATGGATCACTATCTGCGCGTGGAACGGCCCCATCCCTGCTCGGCGGCACTGTTCGTGGTGTTGAAAGGGCCCGCTCGCGGCCAACGCATGACACCCGCCGGATTGCGCTCCCTGTTCCGGCACCATCGCAGCACGACAGGCATTCAGTTGGCTAATCCTCATCGTTTTAGGCACACATTTGCTTCGGATATGGTGCGAGCAGGTATGAGCCTGCCTGCACTCATGCAGCTGATGGGTCACACCGACATCGAAACTACGCTGCGCTATGTGCAGGTCTCCCCACAGGACGTCTATCTCGAATATGCCCGCGCCGCGGCGCAACGCATCCACCCCCAGCCCAGGAGCAACTCATGAACCGCTGGCGCCGCCCTCCGCTCCAGCATCCTCTGGCGCCGGCCTTCGCACACGCCGTCGAATCCCTGTCGACCGCACTCGCTCCTTCCAGTGCTCGCAACTACAGCATCGTGGTGCGCAACTTCCTCGTCTATCTCAGCGACCAACACCCAGAAGTTACTCGTCTCAAGCAATTGCGCCGCGATCCTCACATCCTGGGATGGATGGCACGCATGCGCGCCCAGACTCCACCTCTGGCGGCCACAACCTGCATCGGCCGGCTTTTCGCTCTCCGTACCATCTTCTACGAACTGGCCTGGACCAACCAGATTGCTGAATTGGCGTACCTGTTACAGCGTGAGGATATTCCGCGCATGCCCCACACCCTGCCACGGCCACTCACAGCCGAGCAGGATCAGCTTTTACAGCAGGAGTTCCTCCGCCGCAACGATCTGGGTGCAAATGTCTTTCTGTTGATCCGCCACACCGGCATGCGCATCGGAGAATGTGCCGATCTATCCGATGACTGCTTGCGTTCCATCAGCACCGATTGCTGGGCGGTTCATGTCCCCCTCGGCAAGCTCAAAAAAGATCGCATGGTTCCTGTCGACGCCTTCGTCCGTAATCTTGTCCAGCGCCTGCGCTTCTTCCGCTCCCTCGATCCGTTGCCTCCTGACGGACGCCTGCTGGCTCGCCCAGGAAGCAAAATAGCTCTCCTTGTTCAACTCCGCGATTACCTGCATATGGTCTGCCACTCCCTCGGGCTCTCCACCCGTATCGTTCCCCACCAGATGAGACATACATATGCCACGGAAATGATCCGCTCCGGTGTCAGCTTCCCCGTGGTGATGAAGCTACTCGGCCATGTAAATCCCGAAATGACCATGCGCTATGTCGACGTAGCTCTGACTGATCTCCAGCGCGAATTCCAACTGGCCCACGACAAACCCCGGCATCTGGCTCCACAACCCAAGACTTCGTCTTCACAACTCCGCCCAGGCCTCTCCGGCCTCATTGACTCCTTGATCGCTTCCCAACATGCCCTGGAGTTGTTCCGCCGCTCCCTCCCACGCGATAAACGCGCCCGTCTCGACCGGCTCGCAAACCGGCTTACCAAGATCCTCGCCGAAATACGAAAACTAAAAATCACCTGAATGAAAATGAGCAGAGATTGGCCGGTTATGGCGGATTGTGCGCTCATTGAGAAGCCCGAGTTCGAGGGAGGTTCCTTGTTGCCGCGACCATCCGCTATTGAGTCTTCCCAGTAATCGTCGGCATGTCGCTTGACTTCATCGTTAATCCGTGTATACTAAGTATATACATTATGCGCAGGGCACCATCCAGCATCGTTCTGTCGCAGACCGGTGGGCCCCTCTACCAGCAAATCGTGAACCAGATCAGAGAAAGAATCGCTTTCGAGGAATGGGCGGCCGGGGAGGAACTGCCCTCCATCCGCCAGCTCGCCGCGGACCTCCGCGTCAGCGTCATCACCGTGAAACGCGCCTACCTTGAGCTCGAGCGCGAAGGCGTGATTGTCACGCAACAGGGCAAGGGGTCGTTCGTCACCACCAATGTCGAGATCGGGGCCCAACTCTATGAAGAGAAGATGGCTGGCCACCTGGAAGAAGCCGCCCGCCTTGGCGTCACCCTCGGCATGAGCGACCGCGAAATTGTCTCGCGCCTGCGCAAAGCCTTGGACTGGGTCGACGACGCGCGCCCCGTCCCCCCAAAGACCTCCAAGGAGTCCCAATGAACGACCTCAGCGTTCGCATGGAAGGCGTGAGCAAGCGATACGATCACTTCCTGCTCGACCACATCAGCTTCGAGTTGCCGAGGGCAGCATCCTGGGATTCATCGGCGCCAATGGAGCGGGGAAGTCCACCACGATCCGCATCCTGATGGGCCTCGTGCGTCAGGACAGCGGCTCAGTCGAGATGCTGGGTCACCGAATGCCCTGCGAGCAGACGGCGGCGAAGCTCGACATCGGCTACGTCTCGGAAGATATGCGCCTCTACGGCGTGGCCACCGTTGCCTGGCATATGAACTTCATCGCTTCCATCTATCCACGGTGGAACCAGACCTACGCCGACGCGCTTCTGAGCCGGTTCGACCTCAAGCCGCAGCAGAAGATCAAAGGCCTGTCGCACGGTCAGCGCGTGAAGGCCGCGCTTCTACTGGCGCTGGCGCGGGAGCCGCGGCTGCTTCTCCTCGACGAGCCCACAACGGGTCTCGATCCGGTCGCGCGCCGCGAGGTGCTTGCCGAGCTCATGGCGGTTCTCACGGATGAGCACCGTACCATTCTCTTTTCTTCGCACAACACGCTCGACGTCGAGCAGATCTCCGACCGCATCGCCTTCATCGATCGTGGCCGCCTCATCGCCCTTGAGGACAAGGAAGACCTCCTGGATCGTTGGCGGCGCATTCGCCTCCTTGTGCCTCCCAGCGCGGTGCTGCCGCAGCTTCCGGGGGTCGTTGAGGTCAGCGGCAGCGAGCGGCTCCCGGTTCTCACCACCAGCCAGTTCAACCCCGCAGTGGTCTCGCTCTGCCAGGATCGCGGCACCACCGTCCAGTCCGTCGATCCGATGACTCTTGAAGAAATCTTCGTCGCGAACGTCCAGAGCAGAAGGGAGCTCCAGCCGGCATGACTTCCGCACGCACCAATTACGCCATGGTCCGCACCCTCATCCTCAAGGACTGGTACTTGAACCGCTGGATGATTCTCGGCTCGATCCCTGCCGGACTCGCATCGCTGGCCATCGTCCTCACCGGCAAACAGATCGCCTTCCTGCTGAGCATCATCCTTCTGTGCATGGTCATTATCGGTGTGGGCGCGCAGCTAGCCACAGTCACCACCATCAATGAGCGCAAGGAGCAGACTCTGGCCTTCATCATCAGCCTGCCAGTCTCCTGGCGGGAATACACGGCCGCCAAGATTCTGGCCAACCTCATCATCTTTCTCGTACCCTGGTTCATCGTCAGCGTGGGCGCACTCCTAGTGCTGCTCCTTCCGGGTGCGACGCATGGTCTGATCCCGTTCACCGCCATCATGGCGGTCGAAATGCTCGTCACCACCTGCCTGATCATCGCCGCCGGAGTGATTACCGAGTCGCAGGCTTGGGTGACCGTCGCGATTCTATGTTCGAGTCTCGGCATCAACATCCTGGGTTATGTTTTCGCGCATCTGCGCGGCGTATCCGCGTACATGTGGGGCATGCAGGTGCGCTGGACCGGGACCGCCTGGACGGTTCTGATCGCCGAATTGCTCATGGTGCCCCTGCTTCTGGGGATGACCTTCTACATCCAATCCAGGAAGACCGATTTTCTGTGATGACAAAGGCGCACCGGGCTGCGTTGACTGAATGCTGCTCGGCGAACGCCGAGGGCCGTCGGTGCTGCGCCGCGCCCTGTCGAGCGCGTTGCGCGAACTCATCCAGCGGGGACCGGGCTCCCTGCAACCCGAACAGATCAAGAGAATTGTCGGCGTACCCAACGCATCCCCAATACGAAACCTGAAACGGTCAGGGTAATTCCGGACATAACGGAACTCCTACCGTCCACAAACGCTGTTTTCCGCTTTCATTCTCGGGACCCGCACTTCGTTCTTGGCCCGTCGAAGGACGGGAAGCTGATTCGTCAACAGGGTTAATCAGGGATCGAACCTTCCGCATCGAGTTTCTAAACCCTGGTGTTCAGGCCTATTCGTTCATGTTCGGTTGAGGTCACGGTTAGAGGCTGGCAAGAGCAAAGGAGGGGTCGCAATGGCAAGGAGTCCCAACGAGCATTCAGAAATTCAGCCGTCAAGCTTCAACCAAACGCAGCGTCCGAACCGTCGCAATTTCGCTGTTGCGTGGGCGCCTTTGGGGCCGCTGCTCACTGGGTACTGCGCCGCTTTCCAGTCACGGCGGTCGAAGCGAGCCGGAGCGGCGGTAGCTCGGGTTCTGTCACTATTGTCCAGTTTTCCGACCTCGGTAACCGACCGGGAAGGCAAGTGTGCCCCGAGTCGTTAAGTCAGATGCCGAGTGGAAGCAGCAGCTCTCACCGGCCTCCTACCAGGTTACCCGGCACGCCGGTACAGAGCGAGCCGACAGCGGGAACACGTGGAACAACCACCAGCACGGCATTTATCGCTGCATATGCTGTGACAACGCACTTTTCAGCGCGGAGACTAAATTTGAGTCAGGCACCGGCTGGCCCAGCTTCTGGCAGCCCATTGCCAAGGAAAACGTGATTGAGACGAGCGACGAAAGCATGGGAATGTCTCGGACCGAGGTCAGGTGCCGCGAGTGCGATGCGCACCTCGGCCACGTATTCGATGACGGTTCACGCCCGACCGGGCTGAGCTATTGCATGAATTCGGCAGTCATGAAGTTCGTGAAGACTGCGTAGGGCCGCGGCCAGAGATTTGCCGAAGTCATATCTTGAACGCAGCGTCACCCGTCTTCGCACGTAAGACGCGCCTGTTTGTCCCCATTTGTCGCAATTTTGATAAGAACGGGAAGACTTGCCGCTCGACCTCCATGCTGAGGCACATTCCAGCCGATCGAAGCTCCGTCATCTACCGCAAGGGACTTGCGGCTCTTGGTCGAGGATGCGGCTTTACCGCTTGGAGAACAGACCCGTCCGTCTCGAGTTCGTGCGCATGGTGGTTGCATTCACAGCCCACCGCTGCGCGAGATGTCCACCTTCTGGTTTCCGCGTGAACGGTAACAAGGACAAACACATCCAGAGAGAGATGCATCCAACTTTACGAGCATGAAAAAATGACAAACTCGGAACTCACTCAGGTTCTCTTTCTCCTCTTGCTTTTGGTGGGGCTTGCTCATTTGTTGGGCTGGCTGCTAGTAAAGATGCGGCAGCCGAAGGTTGTTGGCGAACTACTCGCAGGTGTCGTTCTCGGCACGGCACTCATCGGACGACTGCCATTTGCGGCTCGTTTCGTTGAGAGCGCCAGACACCAAGGCAATGTCCTGGATTTCGTCTACTGGCTAGGACTGCTGTTGCTCATGTTCCTTGCCGGAGCGGAAACCCAGCAGCTTTTCACTCGCGATGAGCGGCGCGAAGTTGCCTGGCTCACCATTGTCGGCACAGGACTGCCGTTCGTGCTCGGATTGCTCTTCGCTCCCTGGCTTATCTGGCCTTCGTTAGCAGGTCCAAATGGCAACCGCATCTCGCTGACTATTATCCTTGCCGTTGGAGTGGCCGTAACCTCCGTCCCAGTTGTCTCCAAAATCTTCGCGGATCTCAAAATCCTTCACACTCGTTTTGCGCGGCTGGTTCTCGGCGTCGCCGTACTGGAAGACATCGTTCTTTGGCTTGCCCTGGCGGTCGCTACGGCCACCGCCGGAAAAGCGGTCCTCGATCCACGTGGGATGTCGTATCACCTCCTGGCGACCGTAGCGTTCTTCGCCCTGGGCCTGACGATCCTTCCGCGCTTGATCAAGCGCATCAACAAAGCGCGCTTCAATGTCCTGGCCAGGTCTTCTCCTGCTGGTTACGCGATAGCTGTGCTGCTCGCCTACTGCGCCGTCGCAGGAGCGCTCAATGTCAGCCTTGTTTTCGCAGCCTTCCTGGCCGGATTCGCCGTTGTGCATAAGAAGCGCAGACTCTTCTCTGAAGCGCTCGATGCCATCGGCAAGGTCTCATTCGCCTTCTTCATTCCTGTTTACTTCGCCGTCGTCGGCTTGAAGCTGGATCTGATTCGAGGCGTGTCTCTTTGGATGATGTTCGCATTCATTGGCGGAAGCTGCATTGTCAAAATCCTTTCCGTTTCGCTCGCCGCCCGCTTCGCAGGATTTCGTGCATTGGATGTCGTCAATCTTGCCATTACCACGAACGCGCGTGGAGGCCCGGGCATTGTGTTGGCGAGTGTTGCTTTCGACGCCGGCATCATCAGTTCGAAGTTCTACACCACCTTGGTGGTTGCATCTGTCCTCACTTCGCAGATTGCCGGGGCATGGCTGGACTATGTGTTGCGTAAAGGGTGGCCGCTCCTTATGCCGATTGGCCCGGGCGAATCGGCGGAACCTTTGCCAGAGAGCCCGTCCGTGGCTTGATAGCCGCGCCATACGATCTGGTCTGACCCAGCTATGTAAGTGCAAGATCGACATTGCGCTCACCGGCTGAGGAAGCAACATCAGTTCCATCGCCGTTCCATGAATCGCGCAGAGGCCTCTGGGCATTGTTCATCTGATTTTGCATTGCATGTGATTGCGGTTGGGGCGAGGCGGTTCACTTGATTTTGCGCAGCCTTCCGCGGCCTGCGAAAGAGGCATGCGGGAACGGCGGAGTTCAGCCTCGGTCACCGTCATTCAGTTTCCCGACGTCGGCGAACCAACCGGCCAGGAATCTGTGCCTCACTAATCAAGTCGGATGCGGGCTGGAAGCAGCAACTCTTCCAGGTCCCTACCCGGCTTGCGCTTCGATTCGTTGATATCATTCCGTCATAGTTCAGGAGAGTTTCATGCGGTCGTCCAGATTCCTTGTTCCTGCTGCTCTTGTTCTTAGGGTCTTCACAGCCCTCCCCGTCCTCGTTGGCTCTGTACCGGCCAATCTGGACCATTCCTCGGTCCGCGCCGCCGGCAGCGCTTGCCCCGGCGATGACAGCGGTCTAAAGCTTCCGCGCGGCTTTTGCGCCACCATCTTCGCCGACGGCATCGGCCACGCCCGCCATCTCGTCGTCGCCGCCAACAACGTCGTGTACGTCAACACCTGGTCCGGGGACTACTATCCCGCCGGAGAAACCGTCCACGAAGGCGGCTTCCTCGTCGCCCTTCAAGACAAGTCCGGTACGGGCAAAGCCGATGTCGTCGAGCGTTTCGGAGGAACGGCGCACGACGGCTCACACGGCGGCACAGGCATTGCTCTCTACAAAGGCTTCCTCTATGCCGAGGTCAATGACCGCATCATCCGTTATCAGCTTCCTACCAGCGGCATCGTCCCTAGTGATCCGCCAGTCACCGTTGTCTCGAGATTGCCTCTTGGTGGCGACCACCCCATGCACCCC
>Ga0207028_1088_pt1 | contig 21425 bp, 19 predicted proteins | sample Alteio_BWMinCont_41_FD_153287 | JGI IMG/M metagenome (GOLD analysis project Ga0207028, IMG submission 153287) | Enriched cells from forest soil in Barre Woods Harvard Forest LTER site, Petersham, Massachusetts, United States -... | ecosystem: Environmental > Terrestrial > Soil > Temperate forest >... | reverse complement strand
CGGTTACAATTAACACGAAATTTAATGGTGCGACTGAACTTTCAGGAACTCCGGATGAAGTCCTAGAACTTTTAAAACGAATGAAAAAACACTAAAATTTTTCTGTTCATAAGGAGCATATTGAGGTCCTTGGAATAATTGAAGTGACGGATCTAACATATGTGCTTGATTGCTTCTAAGCCAGTCATTGTTATATGTGAACGAGAATATTTCTTTTCCGCGTGCAGGCGTAGCATTGAGTGTGCCCATTTGGGTTGGTTGGGATAATGTCTCCCAATGTGCATATACTTCAATATGTCGAGGTGAGGTTTTACGCATGTCTTTTTTTCTTATGAATATTGCTTAAACGCGGTGCTCGTGTTTTGGTGGATAAGCCTGCATCTTGAATTTTTCGCCCCAGCTCGTCATCATGAGCAATGAGTCGTAAATCTTTTTCAAGGCCGAGACAAAGCAATACCCTGGCATAAGCGCCAAATGTTACGCTTGCATCACCTCGTTCAATAGCCCGTAATGTGTTTCTGGCGATACCCGCGCGTTCGGCTATCGTCATTGTAGAAAATTTTCGTCGCAGTCGAGCTAGGCGAATATTTTCGCCTAATTCTTCTAGTAATCGTTGCAGTGATGGAAGTACGATGTTTTTTTCTCTACCCATAATGGTCAATACCTTGATCATTTTATAATGATAGTGTTCATAGTATTGATCGTTATATCATATTTTGAGGTTTGGTATAGCCCTATTTGCTATGATGCGGCCTATTTAGAGCTGGCCATGCGCTATGGGTTACCATTAGCAACAAAAGATATTGCATTAATTCACGTTGCCAAACGGTTAGGCGTAAAAATAATGTAAGATTCGGTTTAGGTTCAGAGTTTCATAATTAATGCATTTTTGGGTAACATTTAACATTCATCTGGAATTTCTAACGCATGACATATTAACTGAAGTCCAAAAGGGGTATATGATGGGGTATATGATGATGTATCGATTAATAAAATGATTAAGAATGATTTGAATTGAGAAAATAATCAAAATTAACAATGAGTTATAATCTTTAATATTGAGTGAATATTGAGTGTAAATTGAAAAAGTATAGAGTATAATAGTGGTAGAGGTATAGAATTATGACTACTACAAATTTAAATACAAACGAATTTCTCAATTCAGTTCCTCATGAATATTTAGGTCTTTTGCATGGGAATACTCCAAAAAAAGTCGTGGATTTTCTTGAGCTTGATAGATTTGATGTTGCAAAGGCAATGGGTTTTAAAGATAAGTCTCAAGTTCGATTTGATGATCAAATCAGAAAAGACTTAAAAAATAGACTTGTGGAAATTGCGATTATCTGTGAGTTAATGGCAGGATATTTCAATGGCGATGCTGAAAAAACAGCATTATGGTTTCAGGTAAATAATCCAGCTTTAGGCGGTATATCTCCACGAGATATGATTCGTTATGGACGTTATAAAAAATTAGAATTATTCATTAGAAATGCATTAGCCGGAATACATCCATAATAAAATGAATCCCCAAGACCATAAAATATTTTTCCTATTGGATCAAATTAATCCTCATGCAATTAAAACATGGATTAAACGTCATCAAAAAATCATAGACTATACTGCACAGCATCATGCGTTTTTTGCTAGTCGCCGTTCTCAAGTTATGGAAAATCTAAGGCAAGCATTGCGTGAAGAACAGAAAGAGTATGTGTTTGATAAGTCTTGGAAACGGATAGTATCTCAACAATATTCAAATAACCCACTTTCAACAACTGGAAGTGTGCTAAGTATTCCAGGTGGACGTTTCAATATAGGCAACATTGACATTGAGCGTTTTCCACAATTTCCCGCTCTTTATTTAGCAGAAAATACTCAAACTGCATATCTGGAAAGTCTCGGTCTAACTCAAAATGAATCAATAAATGGACTTACAGCAGATGAGCTAGCTGTAGCTGGTAACTTTAGTCATTTTCAAGTTATTGGCAAGATAACTCAAGTTTTAGATTTGACGAAAAAGGAAGCTTTAACTAATTTTTATGAGCTTATTAAGGATATTGAATTGCCAATTTATTTTAGATCCGAAGCAAGATCTTTAGCTATCAATCCTGGTTTGCCTGTAGATAGTTTACAACAGTTATATGACAGCATTTTTGCAAATAATTGGAGATTTGCTCCAATGCAACTCGATGTTCCAGCAAACTCACAGATTTTAGGTCAAATTGCTAGAAGTGCTGGTCTTGAAGCTATACTTTACCCATCTGTTAGATCTAGGCATCTTTCACTTTGTTTATTTCCAGATAATTTCAAAGATTCAGAATCGTATATTGAAATTGTTGGTGAAGTTGCTGATACTGTTATTCACAGAAGATTAGATAAAAATACATATGAAAAATTTTTACCTACGTGATTAAAGGGGTCAAAGCTGGTGTGTGTTCTTATGTGCACACCAGCTTTGACCCTTGTCTGTTAAGCTGTTATTAATTTGCTTTTCGTACAAGTCCGGTTAACTTTTGATAATGTAATAAAAAGCCATGATTATGATAACACAGCTCTGACCACGGTTAGATTAGACCTTTCGTATCTTCGCTTTAATTTTACTCATCACATCAAGATGAGCATTGATAAGAAAATAAGGAAAATAAGAGGGTCAAGTGCTGAACGATCCCCACAAAATTATACTTTAACTTATTGTAAAAAATAAAAATTCTGGCTTTTTTGAAGTGTGCATAGCAAAATTGTGATTTTTTCAACCGCCAAGTCGAAGGAATCAAGGAATTAGGCTATGCACGGATTGCGATTATTACATAAATATTTTTCAAACGCATGTAAAGAAATTCATGCCAACCGATTGTCCTCTTTATTCGCTGCCGTAGGTGGAGCATTGGCAAGCACCAAACTAACTCTTGTTAATATTGGCCGTCATTTAACCGGTAAAACGCAAATCAAAAACAACATCTTCGGGGTCAGACATGACAAATAGACTTTTGATATTGATCAATTAGGTTTTTTTAGAATTTAATTTAAGTCTGTTTGTCAGGTCTGACACCCTCTTTTTTAGGATGAAATATCGGTTACTAATTTTTTTATTTTTGTAAAGAAGACATTTTTTCTACAACCAAAATATGATCTGTTAGTATACTTTCCCCTAACTTAATTCGCATATCTTTGCGAGCAGCGAAAAATGATGTCCTGAAGTTGGGGTGAAGTCTTAGAGCAATTTCGGGTGTCATCGGTTCTTTTTTAGCCTGTTCAGCGGCGCTTCCGGAAACTTGTCCCGCGATGATAAAAACCGTTCCAGGGGCTGCATTATCTATTAGAAGAAATAAAAGACAATCATGCGCAGAGGGATTCAGGTATTCTAAAATACGAACCATGATAATGTTGCTGGGGTAGGCAATATCTCTGGTTAGCAGATCGCCATATGTTAATGCTCCTGAAGCATTTAATTCATTAAGATCAACTTCTCTTGTCGTGATTCCTTTCTGGCGCAGTTGCTTTACAGCCTGCTCACTAAAGTCATAAGCTGCTGCATTCCATCCTCTGTCTTTAAACTTTTCGAGAAATCTGCCAGTAGAGGAACCCAGTTGAAGTATTTTTCCACTAGCGTTGAGATACTTACATAAATCAGCTTTTACAAAAAAAAGCATCGCTAAAACTATGAACGGCCTCCACCATTTGCTCACTGACGCGTAACAATGACAGGGCATCTGATGCTGCGTCGGCATTGTAATCGTCCCAAAACAGGCGTTTTTTATCGCTTGTCAGAGAAAAGTACTTTTCTTGAATCTCTTGTTTTGTCTCTTCAGATAGGCCATCTGGTGTAGGGCTAGTTGATTGCATGCTTGAGCTCCTAATTTGTGTGTTTTCGATAAAATTATTGTATGGATTATACACAATAAAATATTGTTCGTCCATTAAATACGCAATAACTTAAGATTGATTGTTAAGCGCTTGAATTATTTAATGAAGAAAGGAGGATCCATATATGACCCCATGACTCACCTTTTATCAAATTTAATGGGATCTGCATTAGTTACATTTTTTGTAAATGAAATTTAACAACTTGCTCTCCTAGGTAATTCGCTCGCAAGCCCACATGCTAATGATTTTTCTTGTTCTTCTTTTTTCATATAATCCAACATCGTTTCTAAAAGCTGATCCATGGGGTCTTGTACATTCTCTCTGGAAGGAGGAAAAATAACTCCGGTTGCAATGGCATCGAGAATTTTTAGCATATCAGCAAGCGCCAACTTTTCATCAGCAGAATAATCATGTCCTTCACGATGCTCTCGTAAAACTTGCGAACCTTTATCAACAACCGATTTTGTATTTTTTAAGATCCATTCTAAAAAACTATGTTGCAGATGGGCATCAATATAAGACTCAGGATGAAGAATTTTATCTTGATTAGCCAATGTTAGTTTTCGTGCGAAACGTTCTATAAGTCGTTCATCTCCACCTACACCAAGACCTCGTGTAAAACGCATAAGATTTTGGGCGCGGCGATCTTTGTCAATGCTGTGGTTGAAATGTGCTATCGCTTCTGCTGCATCAATGCCTACTTCAAATAAAGTAGAGAAACCTGCAACAATAGGAATAAAGTGGAGAAGAGAGACCGCTTTTTCGCAAGCATAAGCACCTGATTTTACGGCGATATCATGCGCGTTATCTCTCTGTGCGACCAACATAGTCGTAATAGCTTGACTAGCCTTAATAAAATAAACGAGTTCACAGATTTTTAAATAATAATCATCTAATTTACGATTTTCTTTGATTCTATTCATTTCTTGTTTTGACTCTGGATCACGATCAAGTTCTTTGTCTAATGTGTTCGCGTGCACAACAACACTATCAAGTTTTTTATCCATGGTCATGACATGCCTAACAAGTTGATTATGACTCGCTCTCATCATTTCTAATTGTAAACCAGGAGGAGCATCTTCTGGAATGAATGAAAATAAATTAGCGGGCAATAACATTTGCTCGAGATCCCTTTGTGTATCTCGTTCTTGTTGTGTTTTTGTAAATAGGGATAACTGTGATGATGTAAGGAATGATTTTTCTCTTTGAAAAGTTTTTTCTTCTTTTGATTCGCAAGGAAAGCAGACTGCTTCTTGAGGTTGTGCTAAGAGTCGACGATTGCGTTCGATATAACTTTGAATACGAGCTTGTTGAACATGAATGGCGCTTAGTTCATTTTTTGTTAATTTTGGATAGAGATCGTCTTGAATATCAGACACCACGGGTTTAAATAATACAATATTACATTCTGTTAATCTTATGTTCTTTTCTATGGCATCGGCTAATGCCGTAAAACCTTTCACGTTTATTAAGACATTGAGTAATTTTATAGAAGTTACAGTCGTATTAGATTGAATGCCTTCTGCAAGCAAAGAAGCACCTTGATCTGTCATATATCTATGAGAAAAAGTATAACGGTTGCTGTAACAGTATAGTCTAGCATTAATACCATGACAATAACTGTTTTGCCTTATACTTATATGAGTTAGTGTCTTATTGCTTTTTAGTGTGTCTGCCAATGCTAAAGCACTTTGATCGGTTAAGTACCCAGCTATGGACAATGATCGCAACGTTTTTTGATGAGCCAGCATATTAAAAAACGGAATGAGTGATTCATTATCAAATAATACATTGTATTCGACACGATAACTATGTTCACCAGTAGGTTTACCTGCGAGATATTCTTGTAATGTACATTCTTTTCGAGTATACGTTTCGCCACATGTAGGTGGTATGGTATCATCTAGGTTAATTTCAACGAGCGACTCATTTTTTTCTAAACCCTTGGTTAACACTTTTAATCCAGTATCACCACCGAGATGATTGTTAGATAAATTCAAATTTTTAATTTTTGTTGATGAGGAAAGTATACTAGCAATGGCTTCACTATCACCTAAAGTAAGATAGTTATGGCTCAAGTCTAGGTTTTGTAATTGTGGATGTTCGCTTAATAAGGGGACCAATTTTCTACATCTATCAGCAAGATATCCTACCCTTCTAGATGGATCATAGTTGTGCATAAAGGTATTGTTGCTTAAGTCAAGCTTAATAAGAGCTTTATTCTTTAGAAGAACTAAGAGCATAGGCTCAATTCTTCTTGAAGTGAATGATGTTCCTTTGATAGCCAGTGTTTTTAGAGAGGTATTTTCAGCGATATTTGTATTAATAGTATCAATAAATTTATTCGGATCACCCCAATGATCTAATGCTATTTCATCGATAGCATTGTCTTTCAAACCTTTGGTTAGATAATTTTCTAGCGCTAAATCAGTATCAATTTTTTCTTTATTAATTTTAAGGGTTACAATAGGAGGTTCATGTTGATATAATTTAAGAGTAAAATAACGCTGAAAAGGGCGAAGATTAAAATTAGGATAATAATAATGATCAGGTTGCCAATTTGCATATTTAATAACATGAATTACTTTAATAATATCTAGCGAATTTTTTAATTTTGGCGCAATGATCTTGACATCTTTTAATTGAGAACAACCCTCCATGTGAAGTATTTCGAGTTCTTTGAATGATCTTCTAGTGTTCCATTCCGCCCATGACATGTTTTTGGTACTGATATAAGAAATCTTAGGGCAGTGTTTTGCAATTAAAGAGGGAACGTTATTAGTTAATTTGTTGCAGCCATCCAAAACGAGTTTCTTCTTTAAATGTTTGTTTGCATTGATCAATATGGGCTTTAATAATGCATCGGTTAATACATCTTTATAGGGAGTTAAATCCAATTCAGCTTGCGGGAAATTCTCTGCTAATGCTTTTAATTCAGCTATTTGTTCGTTTTCTCGTGTTTGCATACGTTTAACTTTATTTATAATATTTCGACCAAATAATAATCTGTGTTATTTTAAAACATAATACATGTCCTATCAATACGTAATCTCTACGTATTTACTACGCATTTAAAAAACTCTAATATCTGCTTCTGATTTAATTCTATCTTGTCGCAACATGGGTGGTGTCAACAATGCTAAGAACAAACAAGAAAGTAGTAAGGGAAGGTGATGTTTTGGTAGAGGAAGGGAAGTCAGTTTATATGGGTATCAGTGTTCTTGATCGATATCGAAATCCGAGTTCTTCTTGTGCAAGTATGTTTGCAGATACACCCAAACAGCAGCCAAGTGATGATGAACAAATTCTTAATAGCTTAGGTATTATAATTAAACATTTTAAAATTGATACATCCCCAAAAAATCCTATAAAAAAGTTAGCTCTTTTAATTACTGATACGAAAAGAAATCCTACTTCTTCGCATCTGCAATTTTCATTGATTTTTCATAATGCAGAAATTGCAAAAAAGTATACCGAGTTATTCAAAGAATGTAATTATAACTTAGTCAATGGTGCTGAGGGTGGTTGTCACTTTAAAGACTATACAACATTGAAAAATGCATGCGAAAAATTAGTGAAGGACGGTATATTAGAAGAAATTCACGTCAAAAAATATTTACAAGACATCAATAAATACTTACAAGAAAAAAACCTAATTGAATCAGGGCTTGCTAGTCCTAAGCTTCGCTAAACAAAACTGCAAACCTATACTATATGTTACTACAAGAGGAGTTAAAATATGCAGGTTAGAGGCAACAACGAACTATCAACATCATCTGTTGATAGTTCTTTATGGGCTCAAAAATTAGCAGGAATTTCAGATTATAAAAGCATATCAGAGTCTCCAAAAGATTCATATGAAAAAATCGCGATGTATTCTACTTATAAAAGTTATGAATTAAGAGAAGCAGCTGAAAAAAATCTTGATGATGCCAAGTTAATTGTTCAAACGCCTAGTTTAGTTAACAAATTAAATGCAAATAATTTAATAAGCATCATGATTGAGCAAAAAGAAACTGTAAAAATTATTTTAAATAATTCTATACTTACTAGTAAGCTAGAAGATTCGCATTTATTGAAATTAGGGGATGAAAATTTAGAGGCAGCATTCATTATTATAAATACTTCATTTTTATGTAATAAATGCAGCGATCAAACATTAAGAGAACTTGGTGTAAAACACACTGAAGTGGGAAAAAAAATTTTAACAACGCCCGAAATATTTGGAAAGTGTGATAGTTATTCAATTTACTCAATAGGAAGACGCAGCGTTGAAAATGTAACATTGATTATGCAAAATGGATTACTTTCAAATCAACTTAATGGATATGAACTGTCAGAATTTGCTAGAAAATCTCCGCAATGCGCTATCGATATTTTGAATAATCAAGCTTTGCAAGCCAAATTAAATGGTAGTGATTTAGGTAACTTGTGTACATCGAGCCCAGAAGCAGCCATTTTTACATTGAAGAATAGTGCATTAGTAAAAAGATGTGATTCCAGGCAATTAGACGAAATAGCCTCTGTGAGTCATGAGGCAACCATGTATGTTTTACAAAATCCTTATTTTCACGAAAAAAGTTGTAATCCATCTTTTTTAGAACATGTTGCTGTAGCAAATAAAGATGCAGCCATGCAAATTTTGCAGACACCATTGTTGGTGAAGCGTTTGGATAGATATGAATTAATTAATATCGTATGCGCGCATTCGGAAGCTGCTATCTATATACTTCAAAACCCTGCGATGAATAGTCAGTTAAATGATTATGAATTAGGTCAGATAGGATCTAAACATGTTGAAGCTGGCAATATGATTTTACGTACACCGAATTTACTGGCTAAATGTGGACAAAGTGCGATTAATAAATTAGGTGAAAAATACGTTGAACTTGCTCAGATCATTTTAAGTACAAAAGCTATAAGAGAAAAGTGCAGTAATAAAATTCTTTATTTCATAGGTCTCAGTCATGTTGAAACAACTTTATCAGTTCTGAAGGAATTTAGATATTTTTCAGGGAATATTGTAACTTCATACAGTGGCGAGGAAAGAATCTTAGAAAGTCTTGCACTGAAAAATCAAGAAATTGCGATGACTATTCTTAATAATAGTAATTTAAGATTGATATGTCATTACTCTATAAAAAAAATTGGCCTCGCTCATTTTGAAACGGCCATGTTTATTTTAAAAAATTCACCTAATGTTTTTGACAATGACGATTTACGACTTGTTGGATTAGATCATGAAGAATGCGCGAAGATGATTTTAAGTACTCCAGCACTTAAATCTAAATGTGATCCAAGAACTATAGAGATACTCAAGTCTGCTCATGTGAAAGAAAATAATAGTGAAGAAAAAATGACAAGTAGTGAGCGACTCATGATCGTTCCTCAAGGAGAAGTTGTTCCTGTTATTCATGTAAAAGAAAATGAACAAGTTACCGTGATGGTTGGCTATGAGACTCGTGATGAAGCAGCAAGAGAAAAAGAATCCATTGATAAGTTAATGAATACTTTTAACAAAATGAAGTTGCTCGAACGGTATCCTGCTTCAACTAAGTTACTTGTATTGGTGGGGGAATCCACCCGTTTTGAAACTTGTACACCCGATGAGAATGGTAATCCTCACGATGGTTATGGAAATAATGTGAGTAAAGGTATCTTTATTGGAACCTTTTTCGCAAGAAGTGCGGAGCAGCGAGAAAAAGATATCAAAGCCGCAATTGATGATCCGAAATATAAATTAAAAGTTGTATCTGCAAAACGGCAGTAGTTCATACGCAAAATTTTTTGAAAAAGCCTGATTTTAGCAGTTACATCATTTTGTCATCCATTATCTTGGCAATGATATCAGCTTTAGTTTTGACGTTAAGCTTCTTTTTGATTTGTTCAATATGTTTTTCTATGGTTCGATGCGAAACACTTAGTTGGTTACCGATTTCTTTGGCGGTATTTTTCATCATAAGAAGATGAATAATTTCTTTTTCTCGTTTAGATAAATAAAATTTATTTGACTGTAAATGATAAAAATATTTATCTTGACTAAGAAGTCCGATATCTAATGTATGAGATAATATGTTGTCAAGTTTTTGCTTTCCAAAAATAACCGACATGCCAAATACACCTATTATTTGATATTTCCTATTATACCAAGGTAATTTAATAGAAAGCGCTTGTCCTGTAAAATCACCATTCTTTAAAGAAAGTTCTTCTTCAATAATTTTCATTTTATTTGTTTTCAATACTTCATTATTATTTTCAATAATAATTTTGGCGCTTTCTTGCATACTTGTATCAAATAGAGTTTTATTTATTGCAGCTCTTGATGAATCAAATCCACAATCTTCTGCGCAAAGATCATTAGCTAATTGAAAACGATTATTCTGATCGTAAAAATAAATATGACATGGTAAATTTAGAATGCTTTTTATCGTATGGTGTATGTTCTGATATATAGGTATATGTCTACCAGCGAGTTCTTCTGGCCGAATCAATACAATGCCGTTGAACGATCTATAAATATGTAGATCTTCTGATATATCTATTTTATTCATGGTAGTTTTAATCTCGAATATATAGCATCAAACAAGATACTGTAGTATATATTTTATACTAAACAAATACAAGAGTATTAGTTTCGGACACATCAACTAGATTTTATTTTTAATGTATAATCAAAGAATTATACGTAGCTTTTACGTATTTACGACCCATTTAATTAAATGTAAACTCCTTCAAAAATTATAAACTCTATATTATTCACTTCATTAATAAGGATTTCTATGTTACCTAGAACCAAAACACATACCGCTTATATTTCTCGACGCAAACTTTTTGAGTTTTCAGGAAGTCATATTGAAAGTGATATGGAAGAACACTCAAAGGTTATATGTCATGAAGATGTTACATTTGTTCGTCCTGTAAGTAGTCATTCAACCATTACTTGTGAAAAATTATCAGAATTTAGAAGTTACATAGATACTCATGCGAAAATCATATCAAAAAATATAGATCCTGTGTTTCATGGAGAAATTTGTGATAATGTTTCTATTGAATGTCCAAATTATCCTGATTTCAAGCCTGGTATAAAAATCGGACATAATGTCAAAGTCAATGGTAAAGTGATTCCTTCTGTTGGGTGCTCTCCTAAAGCGAGATTTGTTGGTGTTCAGGACTTAGTTGTCGGAGAAGGTGAATTTGGTTCCTTTGATTTTACTGCTGTTTCTTCAACGACTGGCATAACTAATTTATTGAATGGCGCCACAAGTAATGATGAGAAAAAAACATCTTTGCCTGCGCAAAATAACTCAAATGACTATTCAGAGGACACCAAAAAATTCATACTGAAATATGAAAATAAACCTAAAAATACAGATGTTTTGAAAGAAATGGAATTAAAACCGCATGAACAAAGCCAATTCTTGCCTGAGTGGTACGATGCTGTGACAAAAGAGATTCCAAATATTCCTGTGCTTTTGCACGGAAAAAATTATGATCTCCAAACCGTTTTATCATTTAGAGAGCTTAAGCTTTCTGATATACAACCAAACTATACGACTGCTGATAACATTCAACTTACCATCGAGACTATTCATGTAAAACGCTTAGCTGCAAATGCTAGAAGAATCGAACATACAGAACCAGAAAATCGTGGTTGTAGTCTTATGTAATATATATAATTGCACAGTTAATGACTAACGTAATGGATACAAGAATTAGATATTTTCTATAGTGGAGATATATATGCAAGATAGATTACATCATCAAAAAAACAGGTCATGTTGGGCAATAGTAAACAATACTCTTTCTCATTTAACACCTAAAAAATTATTTATTTTTTGTTTATTAGCTTCTGCCGAGGCTTTAGGAAATTTAGCGACATCTGACATGCAGCCACGCACCTATGAATTTAAGGTAAGCGGTAACCATGGACACGTGGACCTCTCTATTGGAAATATAGTAGTAGAAGCAGGTACACCCATAGAAGAAGTTTTAGCATTGAGACAAAAACAAAGGGAAGATATTTTGAAGCGAGGCGGTCTTTCAATTAAAACGGTCATTACAGCGGGGTCACATGTTGAAGGTGTTACTACAGGTATCAACAATGTGATTTTTGCTACGCAACCAAAAGATTCAACAATAGAAAAGAATGAAAATATAAGGGAAAATGAAAAGAACATAATTGCTAAAATACCTCTAACTTTAGGACTCTAACGGACAACTTATACGATAATAAACCCATCAATCCAGACGAAATAAACTCTTATTGCGCAGACTTTGAGGAGGAATGCAGGAAGATGGAACAAACATGCGAAGAGACCCCGCAAGTCAAAAAATTTAAAAAATAATATTTGTATAGTTTCATGATAGGTTCTTGCTCGCATTATTGCTAAGGACACTTTGTGCGGCGGAAGGAGTCCACGTATGAGTTTATGGCTCTTTCTCATCGTTTACATTTATGATCATTTATGCCATAATCGTTCTTATTTTAAACATTACGAGAGCGGTGAGATGCCAAAAGATATCCCTTTTTTTCTAATTAATGGAAGATTAAATCAAGATTTTGTCAATAAAATAGAAGCATCTGGAATAAGCGCATATGATTATGTCATTGTTTCAGAAAGCACTCACTATCTGATGACAGAACACACCGTACTTCGCTCAACTTATGAGACAAGTGGAGATCGTTTCATTTATAGACTATTTTTTAATGATATTGAAATCAGTGAAACTAATATGAATGCCAGTAAGAGTTTTGCAAAGATCGAAACTATCGTAAAAAACTTAGATGCTTTGCCTAAATCATTACCTAAAAGTGCTGAAATATTAGAAAAAGAACGGCTACTCGAAGAAAATACTCCTGATATTATTCTACCCATAGGGAAAAATAAACCTGAAGAACGACAGATGGCACTTTTAGGTTGTTTTTGCGCAGCTATTGACTTCGATGAAAAGGAAAAGCAGTTTTTTATAAAACTACCAAAGCAGGAAGGGTTTTCATATAGCAAAAAACATGATGTAAAAGAAGCTTTTCCAAGAACAGAGTATGATGTGAAATTTAATGGTGAAAAATTTGCTACCATATACGAAGATCATATGTTTAATGATTGTCAATTTCGCCTTCATGTTAATAAAATTGAAAAACAGCTTAATATTCTTTTACAAACTGCACCATTGACAGCTTCTGATGCTGATCCAGCTCTTGGAAAGGGTGTTAGTGAGCCTGGCAATCCCTCTTTAGAAGAGAGAAAAATTGAGTATGGAAATAGGCAGCCATGCGCAGTTGGTCAGTTTTTCCAAAGCGCATCAACGACAACTCAAATGCCTCGAGAAGACTCAGTGATGGACTCTAAATCAGCGGAATCTGATAGCATTGTTAAAGAAGAAGCAGTTACAGCTCGCCGCAGCTTCTGCAGCATACTTTAATTGTTTGATTAGTATGCTAAAAGATTATAAAGGATACCCATGTTTACTCGTTCATTCATTTTAATAATTATGTGAAAAAATGTTTGCTAATAATCTAATTACTCCTCAAGGGGAACAAAAACAGCTTGAAAGTAGCCACGTCGATAAATTAAAAAAAATAGTACATCGCGATGAAGAGACATTTATCGGAAGAAGTAATTGTTTAACCACCGCTTCTTCTGTTTTCTTTCTATTGACTGGGAAAAGTTCGTTTTTTGATCGGAAAAATGCATCTCTTATTTCAGCTGATACATTCTTTTTAAAAGAAACTTATAAAACCCAGGAATTATTTTCACAATCAGGAGCACAAGAGCATTCTGTTTTTCATCTCACATTTGGTGGATATCTTCATGCATTTGTTATTGAAAAAGAGAGTAATACAGAAGGCATTCGGTATCGAATCTATCAATCATGGATAAATAAATTTACCTTACAAGATTGGTTAGAAGACGAAGGTAAACATTTTTATACGCAAACTGAATTAATACATTTTATTCATAAAATAATTAATCAACTTGCTAGAGAAGAAGACAAATCAGGATGGTGTAATTTTTTCTGTTGTAATAAACGAAAGATAATCAAATCAATATCGGTTGAAATTATAAAATTTCAATTCAATCCTGATGCATTGGAAAAAAATTATGACAGAATGTATCATCCAACTATCACCACCCCAGGTCAGACCTTAATGGCACTAACTTAAGAAATAATGCCTTAAAAACAATGAAAAACGCCCCCATTTAGCGTATGGTTTGTTTCGTCGAAAAAACCAACTATACGCAGGAGGCGTCAGTGTCTATCAATACCATATTTCAAAATGTGAATCATCCAAAATCTGTTCTAAATCAATTAAAAACTTCAGATGGCTTACCGTTCAAAGATATTCTTTCAGCTCATGCTATTGCCAAAAATATTGAAAGTTGCAATTTTCGTAATCGAATTTTTTCTCCCGATGTAACAATGTGGGGATTCTTATCACAGGTTCTCAGTGATGATCAATCATGCCAGGCAGCCGTGGCGCACATTATTGCGCATTTTGCAAACCAGGGAAAAGTGATCCCATCTCCTAATACAGCCGCCTACAGTAAAGCTAGATCTCGCCTACCCGAAACACTTATTTCTAATTTAGCCAAAGAGTGTGCGGATCAACTAGAAGAGAATGCGTCACCAAATTGGTTTTGGCGTAAAAGACATATTAAGTTAATAGATGGATCTACTCTGTTCATGCCTGATACATGTGAAAATCAAGCGGTCTACCCACAAATGAAAAATCAAAAACCCGGTTTAGGATTTCCAATCGCGCGCATTGTTGCAATTCTTTCATATGCAACAGGAGCCATTTTAGATTTAGCAATGGGTGGTTGTTTTGGAAAAGGAGCCGGTGAACATACGTTATTGCGACAATTAATGCATGTTTTTAAGCCAGGCGACATTGTTTTAGGTGATAGTTATTATGGTTCATATTTTTTAATAGCGACATTAATGCGACTTAAAGTAGATGTAGTGTTTCCTCTACATAATGGACGCCATCATGATTTTAGAAAAGGACAAAAGTTAGGGAGAAAAGATCATATAGTTGAATGGAAGAAACCACCAAAACCTGAATGGATGAGTATCAAAGAATACAATCAATTTGCAGATAGTTTTATAATACGTGAAGTAGAAATCCAAATGGCCAGGAATGGCTTTCGATCCAAATCGCGCATTATAGTGACTACGTTTTTAGATTCACAGTGTGTGAATAATAATGATTTAAAAAATATTTATAGTTACAGATGGTGTGTCGAAGTTGATTTAATGTCAATTAAAGAAACCATGCGAATGGGAATACTAAGAGGGAAAACTCCATCTATGGTTCGTAAAGAAGTTTGGGCACATGTTTTAGCTTATAATTTAGTTAGAAAAGTTATGGCGCAAGCTGCGTTAGTTCATAATAAACAACCACGAACCTTGAGTTTTAAATTTACGCTGCAACTTCTCGAAGCATTTCGTAACCTTGGAATATTTTCAGAAAAGAACGCTACATACCATGTTTTACTTGAAGCTATTGCATATAGAACTGTGGGTAATCGACCAGGTCGTCATGAGCCTCGAAAACTCAAGCGTAGGCCGAAAAATTATCCATTATTGCGAAAACCCAGACATCATTATCATAAGCTTGCCATATGAAATTAATATTGCTTAAGTTAGTGCCATTAAGGTCAGACCTGACAAATAGACTTTTGATATTGATCAATTAGGTTCTTTTAGAATTTAATTTAAGTCTGTTTGTCAGGTCTGACACCCTCTTTAGGTCTGACACCCTTTTTTAATTAAAGTGCGAAGTAAAAACAGTATAGCTATCGGTTGTTGTATATACACATAATGCACCAGGATCTCCAGAAGGAGAATATAAGGTTACTTTTGTATTATAATATTTTTGACCTAGTATTAATGCTTCTTCTGATGTTTCTGCTTCATTTAAGCGAACTATAAAATTAACATCCCAATAACCTAAGTTATGTGTTAATTTCCAACTAGCACCAAATTTGGCTGCTGAAGTAAATGTAACATTTGCTATGGTAGATATAGAAGGACAATCTTCATCTTCAATGGTAGGTGTAGCAGAAAACGTAATAGATGCGTAACTAATAGAAAAAATACTTATTAAAATACTAATAAATTGTTTCATAATTGCATTCCTTTATGGTTTTAACACAATCGCGAACATAATGTTATATGCGCGAGTTGCGGAGAAGTGTATACAGATATTTCAAATGAAGCAAATCTAGAGTTAAAAGATTACTGATCTTCTCTAAGGCTTTAGCCGAGCTTTTGCTTTTACTGATTTTATCTGGCGCGCCCGGAGAGACTCGAACTCCCGACACCCTGGTTCGAAGCCAGGTACTCTATCCAGCTGAGCTACGGGCGCTAGATTATTTGTTGGTTCGCTTTCTTTTGAAGATTCCCATTTTGAGGGAAATAACATGTGGCGCGCCCGGAGAGATTCGAACTCCCGACCCCCTAGTTCGTAGCCAGGTACTCTATCCAGCTGAGCTACGGGCGCTTCTTACTTAGTTATCGTTATGTATATCCTTATTGGCGGAGAGAGAGGGATTCGAACCCTCGATGGAGCTTTTGGCCCCATACTCCCTTAGCAGGGGAGCGCCTTCAGCCTCTCGGCCATCTCTCCGTGTGATTCCATAAAAGGAGAATAACGTTAGTATCTAACGACTATTCAGCTCCCTTGTCTTTCTTTTCCTTCTTCTCTTTTACTTTTACTGGTTCTTTCTCTTCTACCACAGGAGTCGTATTTTTTTCTTGTTGAATACGTTGATATATTTCCTCGCGGTGAACAGAGACTTCTTTTGGCGCATTGATACCGATACGCACTTGGTTACCTTTAATACCAAGTACAGTCACGATAACATCATCGCCGATGATGAGTGTTTCACCCACACGTCGCGTTAAAATGAGCATTTATCCATCTCCTTAAACTACCCTGTTGTAACTATATTTTTTGATTTCCATAACTATTGACATTCAATGTTGCATTATCTCGGACTTATTAATCTTTCGAATAATGGTCGTCGATTAAAGTCAGCAATGGTAAACAATAAGGCCTCTCAGTGCAAATGGGATTTGCATTTTTTTATATTATTTTTAGAATTTTCGGCCTGAAATGCAAGTTAGGCGCTGTTTTTGGAGTTATAGCTCCAAAAAAACCTGTTGTTTTTCTGTTGAAAGTTTATCAAGTTCAAAAGCTTCATGAATAGCGCGTATCCCTTTTTCCAGGCAGTCTTCATTGATAACGACAGAAATTTTGATTTCAGAGGTCGTAATCATTTGAATATTAATGCCTACATCGCCTAATGCTTTAAACATTTTGCTAGCCACACCGGTGTGGGAACGCATGCCTATACCAATAAGAGATAATTTGGCGACTTTTGGGTTGGTTTTTACAGAAAAAGCGCCCAATTCGTTACCTAATTGTTGCATAATACTTAAAGTTTTATCGTAATCTTTACGATGTTGGGTAAAGGTGAAGTCAGTGGTGTCTTTGTCGGTCGCATTTTGTGCAATCATATCGATTTCAATATTGGCATCGCTTATTTGCCCTAAAATATAACCTTCAATGCCCGCTCTATTAGGTACACCATTGATGGCAATGATGGCTTCTTCGCGGCTAAATGCGATACCTGAAACTAAACGTTTTTGCATAATTTTTTCCTCAAACGTCACTAATGTTCCCATATTATTATTACTAAAAGTTGAAAGCACGCGTATGGGCATATTATGTTTACTAGCAAGCTCAACGGAGCGCATTTGTAAGACTTTTGCACCTAGACTTGCCATTTCCAGCATTTCTTCAAAACTGATATGAGATAGTAAACTTGCCTCGGGGATCACGCGCGGGTCGGTGGTATAGACGCCATCCACATCCGTATAAATATGGCATTCATGGGCTTTTAAAGCAGCAGCCAGCGCAACAGCTGTCGTATCTGAGCCGCCTCGTCCCAAGGTGGTGGTATCGCCGCGTTCATTCTTACCTTGGAAACCGGCTACGACGACGACATAACCTTCAGATAGCTCTCGGTGAAGCAGATCTGTTTTGATGTCTAAAATACGTGCTTTAGTGTGAAATCTATCGGTCATAATCCCAATTTGTGGGCCCGTATAGGAGCGGGCAGGGCAGTTTTTTGTATTTAATGCAATGGCGAGTAACGCCATAGAAACTTGTTCACCGGTAGAGACAAGCATATCGTACTCGCGTGGATCTGGTTCAGGACCAAGCGCGCTTGCCAGTTGGATTAAGCGATCTGTTTCGCCTTGCATGGCTGAGACAACAACGACGACATCATGGCCTTCTTGTTTGGCCTGCATCACCTTTGAGGCGACATGTTTGATACGTTCTAAGGTGCCGACAGAGCTTCCGCCATATTTTTGTACAATAAGTGCCATGGGTTGCTTAATCCTAATAATAACTTACATATGATGCATGAAATTTTTAGAAATGTCGATAAAGTGTACAGAAAAAGTTTGGGTAAAACAGTTTTTAGAGCTTTTCCTTTATCCATTCATAAACGGAAGCAAGAGCTTTTTCTAAATGTTCAGGCTGGTTACCCCCCGCTTCCGCGAGATCCGGCCGACCGCCGCCTTTGCCGCCGACTTGTTGGGCTAGCATATTGACAAGTTCGCCCGCTTTGACTTTATTCGTGAGATCTTTGGTGACGCCAGTGATAATGCTAACTCTGCCTTCTTTTACAACAGCAAGTGCGATCACTGCGCTGCCTAATTTATTTTTAAGCTGATCAATCGTATCACGCAATGCTTTGGGATCAACGCCGTCGAGTTTGGAAGCGACGATTTTAACATTCCCTATAGCTTGGGCTTGAGATACGAGATCTTGTCCCATATTGGCGGCAAACTTGGCTTTGAGTTGTTCGAGCTGTTTTTCTAAAGCACGGATTTTTTCATCAGACTGTTGTAATTTTTGTTTAAAGTTTGTTTCACGTTCTTCTAACCAACGTAAAGCACTATCGCCTGTGACAGCTTCTAATCGACGTATACCGGATGCAACGCCTGATTCGGATGTAATTTTAAAAATACCTATATCACCTGTGTGATGCGCATGTGTACCGCCGCATAATTCAACAGACTCACCAAAACGAACGACACGAACCTTGTCGCCATATTTTTCTTCGAATAATGCCATGGCGCCTTGTTTGATCGCTTCCTCAGGGGAAGAAATATGGACTTCTGCTTCATGATTATGACGAATTTCGTCGTTTACTTTTTTTTCTATGATTTTTAATTCTTCAGATGAAAGGGCAGAGGTGTGTGAAAAGTCAAAACGTAGACGATCGGGTTCAACCAGAGAACCTTTTTGAATAACATGTTCACCCAATACTTGGCGCAATACCATATGTAATAAATGCGTAGCAGTGTGATTAAGGACCGCAGCATCACGTTTTTCTTTGTTGACCTCAGCAAGTACAGTATCACCTATTTTAAGTTGACCTTTTTCAAGTTTGCCTAGATGTACAATGGCTTGTCCTTGTTTTTGTGTATCGTGAACACGAAATGAGGCAATCATCCCTTGATCGCCAACTTGACCGCCGGATTCTGCATAAAAAGGCGTGATATCTAGAATCACAGAACCTTTTTCGCCTGCGTTTAATACATCTACTTTTTTGTCACCTTGGTAAAGGGCAATAATTTTTGCGGTATTGTTGAGTTGTTCGTAGCCCACGAATTCGGATGGGTATTCGAGATGCGCACCTACATGATAATCTGCGGTAAATTTACTGGATTGGCGTGAGCGTTCGCGTTGTTCATCCATAGCTGCTTCGAAGCCTGCAATATCTATCGTTAAATCACGTTCTCTTGCAATATCTGCCGTTAAATCAATAGGGAAACCATAAGTATCATAAAGTTTAAAGGCAATGTCGCCGGGGATCATTTTGTCTTTTAATTCTTTTACCGTTTGTTCAAACAACTTTAAGCCCTGCGAAAGAGTCGCTGCAAATTGTTCTTCTTCAAGGCGCAATACTTTTTCAATCTGAGTTTGTGCTTTGCTGAGTTCTGGATAAGCCTCACCCATTTCTTTCGCAAGAGGAGCTACCAGTTTGTAAAAAAATGGCTCGGTGACACCTAATTTATTGCCATGACGCAGAGCACGTCTGATGATGCGTCGTAATACATAACCGCGGCCTTCATTGGAAGGTAAAACACCATCTACAATTAAAAACGTACAAGAACGTATATGATCAGCAATAACGCGTAAGGATGTATGTGTTAAATCTTTTGTGTGAGTGATTGTTGCAATGGCTTTGATTAAGTTTTGGAATAAATCAATATCATAATTATTATGAACGCCTTGTATAACGGCAGAAATACGTTCTAAACCCATTCCTGTATCGACAGAAGGTTTAGGCAGTGGGGTCATGCTACCATCCGCACTTCTATCGTATTGCATGAATACTATATTCCAGATTTCTATGTATCGATCACCATCTTCATCAGGACTGCCGGGAGGACCGCCTGGAATATGAGTGCCATGATCGTAAAAAATCTCAGTGCATGGACCGCAAGGGCCAGTTGGACCCATAGCCCAGAAATTACTGTCATCGCCACAGTAGCTAAATCGTGTGGGATCAACTTTTAATTCATTCAGCCAAATATCAGCGGCTTCTTTATCGTCTTTATAGACACTTACCCAAAGTTTTTCTGCGGGTATATGTAATTCTTTGGTTAAAAATTCCCATGCGAATTGTATGGCTTCACGTTTAAAATAGTTGCCGAAACTGAAATTGCCCAACATTTCAAAGAACGTATGATGTCTTGCCGTATATCCCACATTTTCTAAATCATTGTGTTTGCCGCCTGCGCGCACGCAACGTTGGGATGAAGCTGCTCGCTGATAGGGGCGCTCATCTTTGCCTAAAAAAACATCTTTAAATTGTACCATGCCGGCATTAGTAAATAATAAAGTAGGATCATTATTTGGCACTAGTGAACTGCTTGGAACTAGAGTGTGTTCTTGTTTTTTGAAGTATGCCAAGAATAAGTTACGCAGTTGGTTTGCAGTTAAATAATTTTTATTCTTCATCATTATTCATAATACTCTTTATTTGATCATGCGTGAATCCACGGTATTGTAAAAAACGCATTTGTTGAGCTCGGGTTTTATAATCATGAGCTAATTTATTTTTGAAACGTTTTTGCCAGACAAAGCGTATGCTGGTTAACCACGCATTATCTTTAATCTCAAGATGATGTTCAATCAAATTTTCGCTTATTCCGCGCTCTATTAAGTCTGCACGTATATGTAATGGGCCGTAGCCTCGATTGCGTTGATAATGGATGAAATTTTCGATAAATCGACTTTCGTTTAATAAGCCTTCTTCAGCCAAACCATTCAATACGACATGAATATCTGTTTCTAAAAAGCTTTTTTTTAACAATTTGCGACATAGTTCCGTTGTTGAATGCTCACGACGCGCGAGCAAATTGAGTGCTGCGCGTCGGATGTCATTCTGCTTATCCGTACTCAGGCGACAGTCTCCTCGTCTTCTTCTACAGCAGCAATAGGCGTAGTTTTTGATGAAAGTGCTTTTTCG
>Ga0207028_1087_pt1 | contig 21705 bp, 11 predicted proteins | sample Alteio_BWMinCont_41_FD_153287 | JGI IMG/M metagenome (GOLD analysis project Ga0207028, IMG submission 153287) | Enriched cells from forest soil in Barre Woods Harvard Forest LTER site, Petersham, Massachusetts, United States -... | ecosystem: Environmental > Terrestrial > Soil > Temperate forest >... | reverse complement strand
CAGCGCGGGTACACCAGTAAAGGAAAAGAAACAGCAAAAGGCTTAAAAGCGCCCGACCTTAAAGAATTTTGGCAGATAGGCCAAACGGTTACCGATGGCTCATATCTTAAAGATGAATATCCGGCCAACATTGTAATTGATGAATTGCCGGCATTTAATTCGACTACGCTTGAGGTTTATAAAAAGCTGGAATCTGCCGGGACTTTTTTATTGCAGGCAATTGCCGCATATCTCGGGCTTCCCGAAAATTATTTTGATGATAAGGTGCATAACGGCAATTCAATCCTGCGCACGCTTCATTATTTCCCTATTACTGACCCGGATTCGCTGCCTGATGATGCCGTGCGCGCCGGTGCACACGAGGATATTAACCTGATAACCCTTTTAGTAGGCGCCAGCGCTGATGGGCAACGTTCCATTATGGGCGCTGGCGCTTTGATGATTATTATGGCTGGGAATGGATACCGGGCCATCACTGGGCGCCCGCCTGGGTTAGCTGGCGCCATGGCAGGCACAATGGCAGGGGCTATTACGGCTGGGCGCCCTTAAGCCCCGGTATAAGCATAAGTATAAGTATTGGCGGTGGCGACCGGATACCCGATAATTATTGGGTATGTGTGCCCCAGGCTTACATCAACAGGCCTAATATCGATAGCTATTATGTGCCGCCTTCAAACACCGTTAACATTATACATAATACCACTATAATAAACAATACCTATGTTTATAATAATCAAACTTATATTTCCGGTCCGCGCCCGCAGGAAATCAGGCAGGCAACCCACCAAAATGTCCGGGTGTATAATATTACAAATATTAACAACACTACCACCGTTAACAATATCCATAACAACACTATAAATATTTATAGGCCGGCAGTTCAGGCGGCCCCTAGTGCGCACCCTGTGAGGGTAGTTGACGCAGTTGCATATAAACAACAAAACCCCAACCGGGCTATTGCGGCAAGGGGTTCAGGAGGCTCACCAGCTTATAGCCATACAAATGCTTCAAAGCTTGCGATAGTCGCAAAAACTCCAACTCCGGATAATAAAATTGTGCGTGTTAATCCGGTTAGTAACAAGCCTGGTAATATCCAGCCTAATAACCGCCCGGGGCAACCCGCTGTAGCAAAACAAACGCAACCCGGCAATAATGCACAGCAACAACAACAGCAGGCACAACAATTAAAACAGCAGCAAGCTTCACAACAGGCACAACAGGTGCAAAAACAACAGCAGGCGCAACAATCGAAGCAGCAGCAAGTTTCGCAGCAGGCGCTACAACAAAAACAGCAACAAGTTTCCCTGCAAGCGCAGCAAGCACAACAATTGAAGCAGCAACAAGCCGATAAGCAAGCATTACAGCAAAAACAACAACAAGTCTCGCAGCAAGCACAACAATTAAAACAGCAACAGGCTTCACAGCAGGCGCAACAGCAGGCACAACAATTGAAGCAGCAGCAAGCTTCTCAGCAAGCGCTACAGCAAAAACAGCAGCAAGCCCAACAGCAGGCACAACAGCAAGCACAGCAATTGAAGCAGCAACAAGCCCAGCAGCAGGCGCAACAGCAAAAACAGCAACAAGCGCAACAGCAGGCACTACAGCAAAAACAGCAACAGGCGCAGCAACAAGCCCAGCAGCAGGCGCAACAGCAAAAACAGCAACAAGCGCAGCAACAAGCCCAGCAGCAGGCGCAACAGCAAAAACAGCAACAAGCGCAACAGCAGGCACAACAATTAAAACAACAACAGGCGCAACAGCAAGCCCAGCAGCAGGCGCAACAACGACAGCAGCAGGCTGCCGCACAGAAGGCAGCTCAGCAACGGCAGCAGCAACAGCAAAAACCAAAGCCGGTCCCGAAGGACCAACCGAAACAGAACCAATAAGAATTCTTATGGTGGTAAAAAATAGCATCATTTTTACTGTTTATTCAGTTTATTGATGCTATTTTTATGTTTTTATATTTATTATGGAGCGCTTATTTATTTCAGGGACCTATAAATATTTTTTCCAGGTATTATTAGTGGCTGGCTTGTTTTTAGCAGACAAAGTACCATTATCAGATCACGGGCCCTTAAAAGCCCCGTCGCACATTATTTTTATTGAAAACTCTTTTGATGAGGCGTTGAAACAAGCCAAAATACAAAACAAGTATATTTTTGTTGATGCTTATGCCACCTGGTGCGGGCCGTGTAAAATGCTTAAAACTATTACTTTTAACAATAGTAAAGCGGCTGATTTTTATAACACTAACTTTATAAATGTATCCATAGATATGGAAAAAGGCCAGGGACCTTCCCTTGCAGCCCAATGGGGCCTGCAGGCTTATCCTACGCTCATTATATTCAACCCGGATGGGAAACCTGTTTTAGGGACTGTGGGTTATATAAACGCCACCGAACTGATTAGATTTGGTAAACAGGCGCTGAGCAAATAATTAAACCAAAGAATCAAGTAACCGCCACCTTGTGCCGCGTGCCCACCCGGGACGCTTGGCACAGTAGTATTAAATCTTTATTTTATTTGTATTTTTAAAGAAAATTCTTTGTTGTTGAAATGAATTAATAATTATAAACCATTTGAAATTCGCGTCGGATTTGCATCAAAAATTGGCAATAAAAAGCAGTTTTTTAGCAGTAAATCGATCAAAAAATGATGGATTTTGCATGAAAAAAGGCCGTTATTTTAAATGGCAATAAATTTGTGGGCGCGGAGGGCACTGAACCATCAAATAACTGACATACAGATGATTAGCAAATATTAGGCAAAAGGTGGAATGTGCCAGGCTGGCAAAGAGGTGGCACACTGTTATTAAGCTAAGAAAACAATCCCGAACCCGGAACTCCTTCCGCCAACTGGCAGATGAATCATGAAGTAAGAATTCGAAAAGCCCTTTAAGAGTTGTTTAATTTTAGTCGTTGCAGTAAGTTTAATGTCGGGTGAATCCGCGAAAACCGTTGGAAAGCTATCAGCAGGAGTTATATAAGGGTCATTGAACAAGTTGAAAAAAGTAAATTTCTTAATGAGAAACGTAATTGATTTAATACAAAATGTTTGCGATCTCATAATGCCTATGGCAAATGAAAAAGGGCTGACACTCGTTTACATTGCTTAATTATCAATTACAACTACCAATAAAGTTATTAAATTAAATATTGGTTAATATAAATTCCTGTAATCTGCCTAAAATAAACTTTAAAGAAATTAAAACAATTTGGCCCAATCGCCCGTTGTCTTATTAATCTATCTACATAAAACAATCTATCTATAGTAAAACCATAATATATAAAATGTATAATATTGAAGCAGTAGCAGCTGAGATCAGGGATGTCAGACTTTACAAGAACTATTCACAGGACTATCTTGCCAATAGACTTAATATTTCTCAGGATGATTATAATAAAATTGAATGTGGCTATACCAAGGTTGTTCCCCTGGAAACACTTACCACTATAGCAGAACTTTTAGAGATAGATCTGATCGAAGTATAAAATATCCGGGAAAGATGTTAAGGTTATAAATTATATTCCGGTAGTGCCAGAATTCAATAGGACTATTCACTATACACCAGATAATTTGGAACGGGCCAGTTGAGGATAAGAGCGCTGTTTACAGGCAGGGATAGGATAAATAAAAAAGGCCGAAAGACTCTCGCAGTATTCCGGCCCTACATCTACCTATGAAAAACAACCCGTTGGGTGGGCTTAATTATTAGTTCAAAAGAAATGCCAGTAATTAAACCGGGAAATTGTGCCTTGCAGAACCAAACTTTTACTCAAATACGGTTTTTTGTAGAAATCGTTTCCCACATTATGGGTGTAATTTACCCGTATTAATATCACAATCATTAAAAACCCTGTTGCTCCGCTTAAATTATTTTTCCAGTGTTAGCTTTTACAAATATTGAATATCGCGGTTAAATGGTTAATTCCAATAAGTCAAATCGTAACTAAATAGCCTTTAATATAATTTATACTAAACCATCAACCAATAAAGTTGTTACACTCGTATGGATTACAATGTTTATTTATTAGCAACCGATCCGAACAATCCCTGCAGGGATATCATCCATTCGCGGGACACCCATTTAAAGATCAGGGTTTTTTGTGTGGACAAAGAACCTTTTAACCCAGACGTTGGTGAGATACAGCTTTATGGTTATGCCGATGATGCTTTGTATGCTTTTGAAACAATAAATATAATAGCCGAAGACGCCCTGGACGTTGTAGGCGCCATAAAATGGTATGCAGAGTATATTGAATTTCCCCATATGGAAATATTACCCGATGATCCCCGGCAAGGGGAGCATATCGCCGTATAATTGTGCTAATTTTAATTGTTAACACCAGGGATCAACCGTTAGTGACCAAAATAAAAATGAATGCAACTAATCAATGGTACGGCGGCATGGTCTGTTTAACCTCTCTCCTTATAATTGATACCTTAACTATTTGACTATTTTCCTGGTTTCTGACCCTGGTCCCTGATTCTTGGTTCCTGACCCTGGTTCTTGGTTCCTGGCCCTTGATTCAAGTAACAATATCATTGTTTTGGGTTTGATATGAATAAATTAACAAAATTGTTACCCTAAACAACATATGTTTTTGCCACTTTTACAGAATATATTAATGTAAACCGGTTAGCTAATATTATCATAACTAATTATATAAGCTATATTTATTATAGCTTATATAATTAGTTGCATGTTTATAATATTTAGTTAATAAAAGTACAAATCATACCGTTTTAAAATGGCGAATATTTTTAGCACGAATGCACTCCGTTCTTTCCTCCTGATTACCGGTTTGTTTTGTTTATCATTAGGTAGTTATGCACAAAATAAAACCAAAAAAGATACAAGTCAAAAAAGCATCGCCGCTCCTGTAATTGTACCCGATACCAGCAAAACAAATTTACTCGTGCCGGTTACTGTAAAAGATAGCGGAAAAAACGGGGCAAGTGAATATTTAACCCTGCAGCAATGTATCGATTATGCCATGAAGCACCAGCCTGCTTTAAACGTATCAGTAATAAATATTGATGTTGCCAAAACAACCAATGCTATTAATTTAGCAGGTGCATTGCCCCAGGTGAACGCTTCCGGCGATTTAATACATTATATACAGCAACAACAAAACAGTGCTACAAACGTAAATTCAGGTACCGGGACTACAACCACTGGGGGGTCAAGGCAATCCTATGCAAATACTTTTGTTCCGGGGATATCGGTTTCACAATCAATCTTTAACCCCAGCATATTATACGCCTATAAAAGCGCCCCTTTGTATGTTAAACAATCGCAGCAGGCAAATGATAGCACAAAGATCGCTGTAGTTTCATCTGTCAGTAAATCCTTTTATACTTTGTTGCTCACGCTTGAGCAGATTAATGTTCTAAAGGGCGATACCACGGAGTTTGGCAAAAACCTAAGGGACGCATATCATCAATATCAAGGTGGTATAGTTGATGAAACAGATTATGAGCAAGCGCAGATTACACTGAATAATACAATTGCCCAGTTAAAACAGGCTAATGAAAACGTTATTCCGCAATATGCTACTTTAAAACAATTTATGGGTTTCCCGCCCGAGCAGCAATTTAATGTAGTTTTTGATACTTTACAGATGCAGAAAAGTATCCATATTGACACAACGGAGCAACTGCAATATGAAAAGCGAATTGAATTCCAGTTATTAAACACTAACAAAAACTTACAATTGCAGCTTGTTGATTATTACCGGCATTCATGGCTACCAACCCTTTCAGCTTTTTTTAATTATAACCTTAACTTTCAAAATAATACTTATGCCGATTTATTAGACTCATCCTACCCTACTTCCCAGGTAGGTTTGTCAATCAGCATACCAATTTTTACAGGGTTTTCGCGCATTAATAATTTGCACAAAGCAAAATTACAGGAACAAATACTTGACTGGAACCAAACCGAGTTAAAATCGCAGATATACACTCAATATACAACTGCATTGGCCAATTATAAGGGCAATTACTTCAATTTAATGCTGCTGCAAAAAAATGTAGCCTTGTCCCGAAGGGTTTACTTTGTGGTTGAATTACAGTATAAACAGGGTATCGTTCCTTATTTAAATGTAATTACCGCCCAATCAAATTTAATAACATCCGAAATAAATTACTTAAATGCCCTGTTCCAGGTATTATCAAACAAAATAGACCTGGAAAAATCAATGGGGAATATTTCTTATTAATGCATAAAACAAAGAGCCTACATGAATAGAGTATTATTAAATACCATTTTTATAAGTTGCCTTATCCTTGGCGCATGTAAAAAAAAGCAACCGCCACCAAGCCTTGAGGTGCCTGTTAATTTATTAAAGCTGACACCAAAAACGGTGTTGTACTATGAAAAATACCCGGCAACTACACGTGCGCTAAACCAGGTAAATTTACTACCGCAGGTGTCGGGGGCTGTTACCGGTATGTTTTTCACCGAAGGCACACAGGTAAATAAAGGGCAAAAGTTGTACGAGATTGACGAGCGCTTGTATAAAGCCGCGTATGATCAGGCTGTGGCTAATTTAGATGTATCTAAAAGCAGTTTGGTAGAGGCGCAGCAAGATGCCGACCGTTATGTATACCTGAATAAGTACAACGCTGTGGCCAAACAATTGTATGACCATGCCGTGGTTACCCTTGAACAGGCAAAGAGTACCGTAAAAGCTTCGGAACAGCAGGTAAAAACGGCCAAAACCAATTTAACATATGCAACGGTATATGCGCCGTTTACTGGTACTATCGGCATAAGCCAGGTTAGGCTCGGCGAAGTGGTAAGCCCATCGGTAACCACCCTTGATACGCTTTCGCAAGACAACCCAATGGCGGTCGACTTCATCATAAACGAAAAAAATCTGCCTTTCTTCGAGAAATTGCAGCACGAAAAAATTAAGGTCGACTCTCTTTTCAGCCTGCTAATGCCCGATAATTCGCTTTACGCCCATTTGGGTAAACTTGCCATTATCGACCGGGCGGTTGACCCGCAAACCGGTACCATCCGGGTGAGGCTGGTTTTTGATAACCCCGATTCTTATTTAAGGGCAGGTATGAGCTGCGTGGTACGCGTGCATAATCAAGACGTTGGGCCGCAACTGGTAGTACCAAACAAAGCCGTTGTTGAGCAAATGGGCGAGTACTTTGTATATATAGCAAAAGACACGGTAATAAAAGTAAGCGCCGACAGCCTCAAAAAAATGGACAAAAAAGCTGCGGCCGATGCTAATAAAGCAAAATTGATTGCCGTGCAAAAAAAGGTTCAAACCGGGCAGGTAATAGGGCCTGATATCATTATTAAAAGCGGCATTAAGGCGGGCGACAAAATAATTGTTGACGGTTTGCAATCGTTGCACGACGGTGTTCAAATTACAACCGCAAATAAGGTAGGTCCCGGCGGCGGCAGAGGCGGACGCGGGCAGTAGAGCCAAGAATCAAGAGCCAAGAATCAAGACTAAAGGTAGAATTGATAACAAATAAGGTTAAAGAAAAAAGATAATGAGACAGTCGCTGGCAAGTATGAAAACGAAAACGCTTTCATCTTGACTCCTGGCTCTTGAATCTTGGTTCTAAATCCAAAATGACATAATAAAGAATGATAGCTAATACCTTTATAAAGCGGCCCGTAACTGCAATAGTTATTTCTATTGTACTGGTAATTACCGGCACCGTTAGTATTTTACTGCTGCCTATTGACCAATATCCTGATATTACCCCACCCGTGGTTCAGGTGAACGGACAGTTTATCGGCGCCGATGCCCAAACTGTGGAACAAACCATGGCAACACCTGTTGAAGAACAGGTAAACGGTTCACCTGGCATGGAATACATGCAGAGCAACAGCACCAATAACGGTGCCATGCAGCTCAACGTAACTTTCAAAATAGGCACTAACATAGACGTAGCAGCGCTCGACGTGCAAAACCGCGTGAGTATCGCCACACCGCTATTGCCAGTAGCGGCCAGCCGGTTGGGCCTTACCGTTCGCGCAGTTAACCCCAGCATGCTGATGATGGTAGCAATATACGCCCCAAACGACACGCATAACATTACCTTCCTTGATAACTACACAAATATTTTTATCCAGGATGCGTTGTTGCGGGTACCGGGAGTGGGTACGATAAGCCGGTTTACCGACGACTTTAGTATGCGTGTTTGGATGAACCCTCAAAAAATGGCTGCTTACAGCATTGAGCCGCAGGACATTATTACTGCGCTTACTGCCCAAAACGTACAGGTAGCCGCAGGTACGGCAGGTGTGCCGCCGCAAGCGCCAACACAAACTTATGAGCTGGGTATTTTGGTAAACGGCCGTTTAAGTACAGTTCCGGAGTTTCAAAACATTATTATAAAAAACAATCCCCAAACCGGCGAACTGGTTTACCTGAAGGATGTAGCCCGCGTAGAATTGGGTAAATTTACTTTTTCGAGCAACTCATTTGTGGACGGGCACCGGGCATCATACCTCCAGATATACCAGGCGCCGGGCAGTAATGCGCTCCAAACCGCCAACGGCGTTTACGCGGAGCTTGCCAAGCTGAAACAAACTTTTCCAACGGATGTGGCCTACAGCGTTCCGTTTGAAGCGGTAACTGTTGTAAAAGTTTCGATGACGGATGTGGTGAGGACTTTATTAATGACCCTTGGCCTCGTAGCCATCGTGGTGTTCCTGTTCCTTCAAACATTCAGGTCTACCCTCATCCCAATTCTTGCCATCCCGGTATCTATTTTCGGTACATTTTGCTTTTTTATCCCGCTTGGCTTCACCATCAATACCTTAACCATGTTTGGCTTTGTGCTGGCCATTGGTATAGTGGTAGATGATGCCATCATTGTGGTTGAGGCCGTGCAGCATTATATCGACCATGATAAGATGTCGCCCAAGGAGGCTACTTACCAGGCGATGAAAGATATTTCGGCCCCGGTTGTGGCCATCGCGCTTATCCTGGCTGCTGTATTTGTACCGGTTGGATTTATTCCCGGCATTGTGGGCAGGCTATACCAGCAGTTTGCCATCACCATTGCCATCTCGGTAATTATATCGGCTTTTATAGCGCTCTCGTTAACACCGGCGCTTTGTACCCTGCTGTTAAAGCCGACGGACGAAAGCAAAAAAAATAAAGGCCTTACGGGATTGTTCACTAAGTTTAACGCCTGGTTCGATCGGGTAACCGCAAGATATACAGAAGGTGTAAGGCGTAGCATCAAGGGGGCTAAATATATCGTTATCCTGCTGGTTTGTGTTTGTGTGGGGGCTTACTTCCTGTTCGAGTCCAAGCCAACCGGCTTCATTCCCTCGGAAGACGACGGCAATTTGTATGTAACTTACCAGTTGCCCCCGGCATCATCTACGGCGCAGTCGGTTAATATCATGACCAAACTGATGAAGGTAGTTGCAGCCACTCCCGGCGTGGGGCATTATGCCGCACTATCAGGCCTTAACGTGGTAACTAACGCTACTAACTCCAATAATGGCACAATCTACGTACAGTTGAAGCCCTGGGATGAACGCTCGGGCGATGACGAGCAGGTACCGGGCATTATCAAGGTAATGCAAAAACGCATTGCCGATGCCGGTGTTACAAATGCTTCCGTTGAAGTAATACAACCTTCGCCCCTTCCCGGTGTTGGGTCAACTATAGGTTTCAGCATGCAGATAGAACAGCGGAGCACCAATGATAACCTGCAGGATTTTGAGCGGGTTGTTAACCGTTTTGTTGATTCGGCTAATAAAAACCCGGCAATTACCAAGGCTTTTACCTTTTACACCGCTCATACACCTAACATGAGCCTTTCGGTCGACCGGGAAAAATGTGAAAAGCTGGGGGTCAGCATATCGGATGTCTTTACCACTATCGAGGCCTTTACGGGCAGTTTGTATATCAATGATTTCACCACCTATAACCGCACCTTCCACGTCGTGGTTCAGGCCGATACTGTTTATAGGGCGCTGATAACAGATATGGAAAAGTACTACGTGCGCAACTCCAACAACAAAATGGTGCCTTTGGGCGCCGTCATCAGTTTTAAGCCTGTTGAAGCGGCTCCGCTCATCTCGCACTTTAATATTTTCCGCTCTGCAGAGATAGACGGGTCATCGCCGCCGGGTGTAAGCTCTACCGATGCACTCGCTGCGTTACAGGCGTTGGCCAGCAAACAACTGCCACAGGGCTATACCTATGAATTTTCGGGGTTAAGTTACGAGGAATTGAAAGCCGGTTCCGTAACCATGTACATATTCGCGTTCTCCATTACCTTCGTCTTCCTGTTCCTGGCTGCACTATATGAAAGTTGGTCGGTTCCGTTTTCGGTACTGCTTGCGGTGCCGATAGGCGCTTTCGGGGCCATTTTAGCATTGGTATTTGTCCCTTCCCTTACCGACAACGTTTATGCGCAGATCGGTTTGATCACACTGATAGGCCTGGCGGCAAAAAACGCGATCCTTATCGTGGAGTTCGCAAAGGTCCGCGTAGACCGCGGCGAAGACCTGCTTGATTCAACGCTTGAAGCCGTAAGCCTTCGTTTGCGCCCCATCATTATGACTTCTATGGCCTTTATACTGGGTGTGCTGCCATTGGTTTTTGCAACCGGTGCGGGTGCAGTGGCACGGCGTACAATAGGCCTGACTGTACTGGGGGGCATGACTGCGGCTTCCACAATAGCCATCTTCGTGGTACCGGTACTGTTTGTTCTCATCACCCGCTGGGCCTACGGTAAAGAGAAATTGGAATACCTGAAGGCACATCACAAAGAACTGATGGAAAAAGCGAAAAAAGTTGAAGCGCAGAATATCGACCCGGAACTGGAATTTGAATTACAGAAATCACGTGACCTGCATAACACGAGCGAAGCATGATTGCTAATACTTTTATAAAACGGCCGGTTACCGCTATCGTCATTTCCCTTATTTTGATGATATCCGGGGTGATATGCATTTTCAACCTTGCCGTTGACCAATATCCTAATATTTCGCCCCCGAGCGTAGGGGTTAATGCCAGCTATACCGGTGCTGATGCGCAAACGGTAGAGCAAACGACTGCTATCCCCATTGAGGAGCAGGTAAACGGTACCCCTGGCATGGAGTACATGCAAAGCTCCAGCAGCAACAGCGGCAGCATGAGTTTGAGGGTAACGTTTGATGTTGGTACCAATCCGCAAATCGCCGCGCTTAATGTACAAAACCGTGTGGGCATTGCCGCCCCCCTTTTGCCATCGGTTGTAAGTAAACTGGGTGCAACCGTGCGTGCGAGCAACCCCGACCAATTGATGCTGGTGGCTGTCTACTCGCCCAAAAAGACACATGATATTACCTTCCTCGATAACTATACTAATACATTTATTGAAGATGCTATGTTACGTGTGCCGGGGGTGGGTGATGTGAGCGCGCGTACTGACCAATTCGCCATGCGGATATGGCTTGATCCCAATAAAATGGCATCCTATAATTTAATGCCATCTGACGTAACGAATGCGCTTAGCGGCCAGAACGTTTACGTTGCTGCCGGATCGGTAGGTGCGCCGCCCCAAAACCCGAAACAAGCCTTTGAAACTGGTATAGTAGTGAACAGTATGCTCAATAAACCCGAGCAATACGAAAAGCTGATCGTTAAAACCATCCCGGGGACGGATAAGATGATCTATGTGAAAGACATAGGCCGGGTTGAACTTGCCAAGTTCACGTATTCGGGTGGTACCTTTGTAGATGGTAACCGTTGTTCGCTGTTAATGATCTTTCAATCGCCGGGAAGCAATGCCCTGCAAACCGCCGATAATGTTTACGCAAAACTCGCAGAACTAAAAAAATCATTCCCCCCGGATGTTCAATACGTTGTTCCCTTTGAATCGGTTACTATAATCAAGGTGTCAATGCAGGAGGTAATCGGCACACTGGTAAAGGCGCTGACATTAGTTGCCTTGGTCGTTTTCCTGTTCCTGCAAAACTGGCGTTCAACCATTATACCGATATTGGCCATCCCGGTATCCATTTTGTCGACTTTCTGTTTTTTCATCCCATTAGGGTTCACCATCAATACACTCACCATGTTTGGGTTCGTGCTCGCTATCGGGATAGTTGTTGACGATGCCATCATTGTAGTAGAGGCAGTACAGCATTATATTGATGAACAGCACATGTCGCCAAAAGAAGCGACTTACCAGGCGATGAAGGAAATATCGGCGCCAGTAATAGCCATCGCGCTTATTTTGGCTTCAGTATTCGTTCCGGTTGGGTTTATTCCCGGTATTGTTGGCAGGCTTTACCAGCAATTTGCCATCACCATAGCTATATCGGTAATTTTTTCGGCCTTTGTCGCGCTGTCGCTTACACCGGCCCTCTGTTCACTTTTGCTCAGGCCATCACATCACGGTTTAACCAGTAAAAATTGGCTGGACAGGTTTTTTGCCTGGTTTGACCGCGTTTTCTTTGACCGCTTTAACCGCATGTTCGATAAGCTCAACGGCAAATACGCCAATGGCGTTAAGCAGAGTATAAAAAATTCGAAGTATATCGTCATCCTGCTCGTTGTCATTTGCGCCGGGGCGTACATTTTATTTGTAAATAAACCATCTGGTTTCGTTCCATCCGAAGACGGCGGCCGGTTATTTGTAACCTATACCATGCCCGACGCTTCCTCCACCACAGCCTCCAACAAAGTGCTGGCAAAGTTGATGAAGATCGTGGGTTCAACCCCGGGCATATTGCATTTTGTGGGTTCATCTGGCTTTAATATACTTGGCGGCGGCGGTAATAACAGCGGCACCATGTTTTGTATGCTAACGCCCTGGGATGAGCGAACTACCCCTCAAACCAAGGTACAGGGCATCATGGATAATATTAAAAAGCGGGTAGCAAAAGCAGGTATTAAAAATGCCACCGTAGTGGCTATTCAACCGCCGCCGATTAGGGGTATCGGGATTGCGGCAGGTTTTTCAATGCAGATCGAGCAGGGAAACTCGACGGATGACATTCATGCATTTGAAAAAAATGTGCAAAAATTTGTCGCCATCGCCAAGAAGACGCCGGCTACTTCAACAGCATTTAGTTCGTTTACAGCCCACACCCCAAGCTTTACCGTTACAGTCGATCGCGAAAAATGCGAAAAACTGGGCGTAAACATATCCGATGTATTTTCCACTATGCAGGCCTTCATGGGGAGCCTATTTGTAAATAATTTTACGTTGTACAACCGTACTTATCACGCCGTTATTGAAGCCGACACCGCTTATCGGGCTCTAATCAGTAATGTCAACAAATATTATGTACGCAACCACGCCGGCAGGATGCTGCCATTGAGCACTTTGGTAACCTACAAGGCCGATGCAACGGCAACGTCCATATCCCACTTTAACATATTCCGGTCGGCAGAAGTAGACGGCTCTATTCCACCGGGATACAGCAGCGGCCAGTCATTAGATGCGCTTAAGGAAATTGCGGCCAAAGCGTTGCCCCGCGGTTATACCTACGAGTTTTCGGGACTTAGCTATGAGGAGATCAAGGCAGGCAGTATTACGGTCTATATTTTCCTGTTCTCTATCATTTTCGTATTCCTTTTCCTGGCGGCGTTGTACGAAAGCTGGTCGGTACCTTTTTCCGTATTGCTGGCTGTGCCTATCAGCGCTTTTGGGGCTATTGTCTTTCTTACAATTTTTCCCTTAATAACGGGTAAGGAAATCACCAACAATGTATACGCCCAAATCGGCCTCATCACGCTAATCGGTCTGTCGGCTAAAAACGCCATCCTGATTGTTGAATTCGCCAAGTTGCGCGTTGACCGTGGCGAGCCGCTGTTACAATCGACCATCGAGGCGGTACGCCTTCGTTTCAGACCGATCATTATGACGTCCATGTCCTTCATCTTCGGTGTGTTACCGCTGGTATTTGCCACAGGTGCAGGCGCAGAGTCCAGGAATACCATCGGTATTGCCGTGTTGGGCGGAATGATCGCCTCATCAACTATATCTATTTTCATTGTTCCAGTGTTATTTGTGCTGTTTACACGCCTTTCATACGGCAAAAAACAGCTTCAATGGCTGCAGGATCATCACGAAGAGCTTATGGAAAAGGCAAAAAGGGTTGAAGAATCAAACATCGACCCTGAACTGGAATATGATATCGCCGAATCACGCGCTGCAAATAAAGCCGACAGGGAAAGGCATCTTGGAGGTAATGAGGATGAAAAATAATTAAAGAACATTTAATTACCCAAAACAGTACACAAGGATATTTAAGTAGCTTTTACGAGAAAAATAGAGTATATTCACGTAACAAATTGCGTAGAAATACGCATTTGGTGTTTTATAAATAGCCCCATCTTTGACATACTAAAATATTTTGTTAGTCAATAATAAACTAGGTATTGCAAGTGTCAGTTAGGATGAAAAGAGATGTTGAAACCTGTTAACCCTGGCTGATGGCTTAGCGCTTAAATCCATTGAAAGTATACTGCGCAACGGTACAAAAAGGATGTGCTTTAAGGAGCCTGAGAAGCAATCGATTATTACAGCATCAGAAATTTTAGCACCCGATTTTTTAAACATATTATATACTTACTCTGAAATTACGGACGGGGTTGATATTGATCAATACCAGGTGTCATTACTATGCATCCTTAAGCATTTTTAAACACTGTTGCTGATTATATATCTATCTATAAGTGCAAGTTGGACAAGGTGTTCCGGGAACTGCAATCAAAAACATCACCTAATAATTGGGACTTTTGATTGGAATTTTGTTTATTTTTAATAATTCTTTCTCCCTCTATTTTCAAACCTAATTTAAAGTCGAAAATCATGAAAACAAAAGTACATTGCTTTAGCTTTTCAATTGGCTATCGCTCCAAATTTTATTATTTGTTTATAGGTTTAATTTTTTGCGGATTTTTTGCAAATGCACAAGTACAACGACCTAAACGTGTGAGAAAAAATGCGACGGTGGTAAATGCCACAACGGATGTTTTGCCCCAGCAGGCGCGCAATATGGACGAATTCAAAAATTCGCCCCAATATATCAAGCGCAAGAAAGACCTGGATAAATATTCAGTAGGCCCCAAAACTAAGCAGGTTAAGTTCGCGGATAAGTCTGTAATTAACATAACATTAGCCAAAAGGACTCCTGTAAATGGCGTGGGAGGCGTTGTCAAAAAAAAGGTGGGCCCACCAAAGAAAGAAAGTTCGGGGGGGTATGACTGCACCGTTCAGAACGTTCATCTTAGTTCAGCAAGCGATAACTTTTTGAATAATGATTATTCGGGGTCAACAGCAAATATTTATCCCGGGGCATGTTATACTTATGAAAATTTAACAAATGGCTCGTGGAAAGAGCAAACAGGGGCCAGGAACCCCGTAATGATCACTACCGATAATCCAAATACAAAGGTATCGTACGTTATAGTAAAAGATCCGAACGTTGGGACCCTGTACGCAGCTATTGCCAAGCTTTTTGCAGGGTTTAGAGGCAAAACAAGTAACGAAAGCTTATCCTACAACGTAACTGAAGTGGAAAACAGCGCCACTTATAACCTGCAAATAGGCGCCGCGGCCAGCGGCTATGGCGTCGATCTGAGCAATGTATACACCAACGGAAATCAATCAAACCACGTACACGTTACTATTGACGCTACAAAAACATTATTCAGCTTAATGACCGCGCCACCCGACAGTGGTTTCTTTACCGATCCGAAAGTTGAAAGAACACCCTATTTGTCGGTAATTGGTGAAGTGAGTTATGGTGTGCGTGTTTTAGCAAATGCCGATCTTACATTTGCTTCTCAGGTGGATGCGGATGAATTCAAAGGGTCCTACTCTGGTTTTGGCGTATCGGCAAGTTTAAAAATTAATTATAGCAACTCCACTAAAAACACCTCGGCTACTATAAATGGTTATATGATCGGCGGCCCGGGCAATCAGGTTGTGGCCTATTCCCTGGAGGAACTAAAGAATCAAATTGAGAAAGCTTTTGCAGGAGCCACTTACCAAAATGCCCGGCCCATTAAATACAAAGCTTACAGCATGGCCGGCGACGTGTTAAATACCTATAGCGCTACCGATGATTTTGCCGAACGGAGTTGTATTCCTTCGCAGGGCGGCTCACCTGAAATTGCAAGTATTGCGGTAACTTTTACGCAGGGTAGCGATGGCAAAGAGGCACCCTCAACTTATTGGGTGGGTTTATTCAATGGTGTGAATCAGGATGCGGACCCCAATAATGCAATGTTTATATACAATGCAGGTTGGCCCAATTCTGGAAACGAGAAATATCAGGATAATGGTACTGTGACAGTTATACTTAAGCCCAACGTATGGACCTTCGATGAAAAAGGCAAACGAAAAGGTAAAAAAGTAACTGAGGGATTTAAAGGTAAATTGGATCTGGCTACTTTACAAAAAGCGGGCGGGCACTTATATATATCCCCGCTCAGTTACCCGAATAACAATGATACCTGGAAATTAGATGGGGTATCAATAGCGATAACCCTTAAACCTACGCCGGTAGACCCTAATCCACAACTGAAGAATGCTAATTCCCTAAGTTGGAACTTGCAGGGACCCAATGAAATACAGTTAGACGCCCACACTAACACGCACGCGTTCTTCTTTTTTGACGGCAGTTTTAGTCCGCAGGGCCACGAATAGGATAGCAGGATTTGTATTTAATTAGCCGCTACTATTTTTCAATAAATTATTTAAAGCTGCCTCAAAAACGAGGCAGCTTTAAATTTATAAATCGATTTTGATCCTTATAAACCATTTTCATTCACTCCTTACTATTCCCTCTTTTTCAAATCCATAAAAAATGGGTAAGCGTAATATTCCCGGGTTGCCGCTGCATATGCAGTAATTGTGCCTGACAAAACGTTATCTTTTTTAAGCAGTTTTAAAATTAACAAATGGCTAAATTCTTTCCTGATATGAGCAGCAGGTAAAATACCCGTCGTTGTTCCGGAAAAATAGTTTTGATGCACCATCTCATTTAGCAATACAGTTTTATGCGGAATCGGTTGATCTTCGGTCAAAAAAGACTTCATAGTAAGGTCAAGATAAGTCAAAATTATTTCTTTTCCGTCAATTGATAAGCTGGCCGGGATCTCTTTACCATCCACCCTGATGATACCATCCCAATTACCCATAAATGTTGAATCAGACGTATAGCTTTTGTAATTTCCCATTTCATCAATTGGCACCACCGGGCGGTCTGGCATCATAATTTTCGTTATTTCATCCGTAATTTCCCTGCAAAAAATATAATTATAGGTATTGGTAATAACTGCCATCGCCACATCTTCTTTAGGAAAAAGTTTAAGCATCGAACTTGCCCCGGGCATTCCGCCTTCATGCCATACAACAGGTTTTTCTCCAGCGCTTTCCTGTCTAAACCACCCTAAAGCGTAAATCGTATTTTTATTCACCGTATAAAGGGTGGTTTTGTCTTTATATTCATGCATCAACCTTATCAGGCTATCCGTTAATATCAACTTACCCCCCTTACTTTCGTTTTTTTCGCTCAACTGGAACATCCCAAAATGGATCAGATCATTTACACTTGTATAAATATTCCCTGCCCCTGCTGCATTGTTAATCACCTCGGGCAGTTCATTATCTCCAGCATTATATTTCCTTGCCGCCATACCAGAATTGTGCCCGTGTCCAGCAACATATGTATCATTTAATTGAAGCGGATTGAACAATTCAGATGACATATAACTATCGAAGGTTCTACCTGTTACACTGGCGATAATATGATCCAATAAGCCATAGCCCAGGTTAGAGTATTCACATAGCAATCCAGGCTGCATAAAAATGGTACCATACCTTTTCCATCCTTTTTCGAAATCATCAAAATCATAGCTTTCATCTGCATACCCAATATCAAAGTAGGTGCCCAGGCCGGAAGTGTGGTTTAACACCTGCCGTACAGTAGGCGTCGCAAAATGAGGGTCAGCTTTATTTAAAACAAGTTCGGGAGTATATTTAGTAACCGGAGAATCAATATTGATCACGCCATTTTTATACAACATCATAATCGCAGTTGCTGTAAAGGGCTTGGTCGAGGAGGCTAATTGATAAGGTGTATGAATGGTAGCTTCAACTTTTTTGCCCACATCCGCATAACCAAATGCCTTTTCGTAAACGACTTTTCCATTTCTGGAGATAGCAATAACCATTGAAGGTATTTTCTTTTCATTTATTGCCTCGTTGATCCTGGCCTCAACAAGTGTAAGGTCTAAAGATTTCTCTGTAACCTTTTGCTGCGCCTGCAAATAAAGGTTTTGAATAAATAATAATAAGATGGTTACTTTAATTTTCATGCCGGTAAGTTTTTAAATTATCCGGCAATGCTAATGAGAAGATAAACGTCAAACGTCCGAAATCATCTTTTCGGACATCTTATATCCAATTTCAAGCCTGATTTGCTGATAATAAGTTTTGGGGGTAAGCTTACTATATTTTTTAAAAATATGATTGAAGGTGGATTTTGAGGCAAAGCCGCTTTCAAGGGCGTGGCCCCAAATAGTCAACTTTTCGTGACCCGGCTGTTTTAACCTGTCCATGAACTCCAAAACCCTGTATTGATTTACAAATTCATGAAAATTCATGTTCAGCTCACTGTTAATCACTTTTGATACCAGCTTGGGGTTCAGCCCTACTTTATCCGAAAAAGCAATCATATTCAAATCCATATCCAGGTATAGCTTTTCTCTCTCCATTGCATCTTTAATGAGCCTGCCGGTTGCCGAAGGCAGATTTAAATTACGAGTTAAAAGTTCATTTTTAGTTTTATTGCTTGAGATGAACCCAACAACATCAATTTGCGTTTTTATATATCCTTTAAACCCTATCCAGCAGGTAATTGCTGAAAGGATGATAAACATAGGATAAAAATAGAAATCGCGGTAAGCATCTGCATAAATAAACAGATCGGCCAGGCGTATGATATGCCATAAAATCCAGAAGGCAGCATAGGCAATAACAGGTTTCATTAACCATTTAAGTGTTCTCTTGTGCAGGTTGGCATAATTGTTTTTTACCCAAACATGGTAATCAAATAATAGTTTAAGGGAACAAACTATGTAGATAGTGGCGGAGATTGTGCCTGACCATTGTTCAACTACAAAAACCAGGTTCGATATGTTATGTGGATGTTCGGTAAAGCTGATAGTTCCGCTTCTGTAAAATGATGTTCGGTAATAAATAAATTCCAATACAACGGGCAGAAAATGGACGCACGCCAATTTTGTCATTTTATAACCAGGGTCCGTCACGCTTTTTGCATATAGATAAAGAGAAGGCCCAAGGCCAAAAAGAAGTTCTAACTGAACATAAGGTACAATTTCAGTATGACCGGTCAAAACAAGTATATAAAATAGTGCAAGGTTAAATGCGGTAAGGGCAAAAAAGCTTAAAACTGTAGACAATAGAACATTTGCCTGGGTACGTGGCCTTTTTATTAGCAGCAGCGTGCTAAATAAAATAGCCTGCAGACAAAATAAAGAGATAATGGTGACCGCAACTGCAACAGGTATTATCAATTTTATTTTTGGCTTTTATAAAGTTTTAAAGTGAACTTAAATCAGCATTAACACAGTAAAGCTAAGTTATTGACTTTGAAATCAAAGAACTAAATGGAAAATGGTTATAAACTTATGTTTAGGCTTAATAGAAAGTAAAAACAGCTATAGAAATAAAATAGGTATCAAATGACAAACTTTATCATACAAAAAAGTTTCCCGATTTTTAACTAATAATAAATGATACCTGCTGTTACCCGAAAATACCGTGAAAAAACGGGTTGTTTCATTGGAAATAATAATTTAATTTTATTTAGTTATAATCAATAAAATAAATTAAAACTTTACCAAACCTTATTATTTTATACATCAATAAGATATTTTAATCAGCCAAACCTACTTCAATAAATAAAATCATGCTGAAATCTTTTTCTTTTGGCAAAAATCAAGGTGGCGTTTTAATAACACTCCTGGTAATCATTGCATTAGGGGCATGTTACTTTTTCCTTTATCTTCCAAAAAATGAAAGAACAGTACAGGAGCGCCGGTTTCGATGCCTGCGTAAAATTGACTTTAGTTTACGCGATAAAATTCAAACGTCCTTTGTACAGATTACCAACCTGGTTAATGATTATAATAAATATTCGGACAATAAACATACCGATGAATTAAGAAAACTAAGAAAATTCATTGTCGGATACTCTACTAAAAATTTCACATTGCTATTGCCAGAGCAAGCTATTCAATATTTCAATAAAGATCACAATAATCCTACCTACATGGGGGACGATGGCCTGGGAAATAAACTTTATATCGATGTTGGTTCGCAATTTACACTACTTGTAAAAAAGGACAAAAACAGCACAACGCTTAAATCAAAAGCAAATAAAACAAGCACCGACGGCAGTACAGTAATTGGCATGCGCTATGAATTTACCCAATTTGTTAATTCGCTTTTACTATCCGACGTTTTCGATCATTATATTGTTTTTATCAATAACAAAAAAATTTACGAGGACTATCCTAGCGGTCTGAATATTAACAACCCTGATTCATTGTTGAGCGTAAAAAACCGGATCACTACCCCGGGAGTTCGTAGCTTGCAGATCGGGGAAACAGATTATAAAGTTTTCTCTCACCCTGTATATACCTTTTCCGGTAGCACATGGACAATCACCGGATTGCTTAAAAACGAAAATTATCAGGCAGAAAAGAATCAATTGCCCCTTTGGGTTTTGTTACTGCTCACAACCGCCGCCATTGTAATGCTTGTTTCCCTCCCATGGATTAAGCTTTATCATATGGGGAGTAAAGACCGGCTTACCCTTAGTGATGGCATAGCCTCGATATTGGTATCAATGGTATTAATGTCGCTGCTCTTTTTTTTATTTTTTAAATACCGGGTCGATTTAAAAAATGACCGGATACATTATCGTGCCGGCAAAACTAAAAGTGAAAACTTTTACTCAAAGGATGATTATTCGAGAAACGTTCTTGCTGAAAAAATCACCACAGCATTTACAGGCGAAATAAATATGGCCAATAACTTGCTGGATTCATTTAAAGCGTATCATAATAAAGGAGATTCGGATGTTTATTTGTTGAGGAACGGAAAAGGAAAATATAACACTTTGTTCAAGAAATATTCCCATAATCTGGATGTGAAACAGGTATTATGGCTCGATCCGAGCGGTTCGGAAGAAACCAACCTGACTCTCGATTCAACTAACGACCCCAAAGCACATTATAATAACAGGAATTATTTTAGTAAAGCCGGCAACTTTAAAATTGGTAATCATGAATTTTATCTTGATCAGATATTCTCGTATACAGATGGCACCTTCAGGTCAGTAATTTCTCAAAAAACAAAAAAGGATTCGGTAGTAGCTATGTCTTTTAATATGAAAAGCCTGACTAACATAACTATGCCCGATGGTTACCAGTTTGCCATCATAAGTGGGGGCGGCTGGGTGTGCTATCATTCAAAACCCGCCCGTAACCTGATAGAAGATCTTAGGCAGGAGGTCGGCAGCAAAGATTTGGTGAGCGCCATTAAAGCCAGATCTGATACAAGCTTTAAAGCTGAATATTATGGCAAACTATATAATATAAAAATAAAGCCCGTTCCCGGCCTTCCTTACTTTATTGTGATATTTGAAGATGTTGAATACAACGATAT
>Ga0207028_1085_pt1 | contig 22280 bp, 16 predicted proteins | sample Alteio_BWMinCont_41_FD_153287 | JGI IMG/M metagenome (GOLD analysis project Ga0207028, IMG submission 153287) | Enriched cells from forest soil in Barre Woods Harvard Forest LTER site, Petersham, Massachusetts, United States -... | ecosystem: Environmental > Terrestrial > Soil > Temperate forest >... | reverse complement strand
GGTCTTTCATCAATGTCAATTCCTTTGTGCCGCGCTCTTTCCATCCCAATTCTTGGGTAGCAAATAAATTACTTAATTCTTCTCCATCAAATATCATGCGGCTCATAATTCCCTCTGTAAAATGTTGCAACTCCACCCTGTTAATTTTATTCTGATTGGCTATTGTAGTTAGTTCATTGGAATATTTTTCATCCTTGAAATTTTGGTAGCCCTCCTTAATTTCATCTTTATTTAAACTCTTATTGGCTGGCAGTCTTTTAATATATTCTGCAATATCCTCTCTTTCGTCTAACAAGTTAGCGCTTGACATAAGCAGGTTAATAAGCTCTTCGCGGGTCATCTTTTCCTTAGCCGGTTTTTTCTGCGTATATTTCGAAATAAGAGTCATAATGAAGTCATAATCTATAATAGCAGAGGCAAATAGTACAAATTCAAAATCAAGGTTATTGGTTTTTTCATCGCTTCCTTTATCCTGTTGGAATTTCAGGCTTTTGGCTGTATCTAAGTACACCCCTCTAAAGGCACACATTTCATCTTCTTGCAACAGCGTTTCAATTTTACCAGATTGTTCTTCATTCAAATCAGTGTATTGGGAAAGTTGGGTTTTCAGTTTTTGCACTTCTTTAAAGTGATTGATAAACTCGCCACGGGCAAGGTCTCCTTTCAGGTTGTTCACCTCTTCGGGTTTACATTCCAAGCCATGAGCCTCCATAAATTTCTTCAACTCTTTTATTGCTTTTTCATATTTGGTAATTACAACAGGAGCGGGGTCAACTAACCAAATTTCTTTAGCTTTTTCGGCTATGGCTTCACCTGAAAAGAGGGTAATCGCTTCATTTACGGCTTCCTGCTGCCGCCGGAAATCAAGGATATTACCATAAGGTTTGGTATCATTGAGTATCCGGTTGGTACGTGAATACGCCTGTATCAACCCATGATATTTGAGGTTTTTATCTACATATAAAGTATTGAGGTATTGGGAATCGAAACCTGTTAGCAACATATCTACCACAATGGCAATATCAATCTTATTTTTAGGCTTATAATCTGAATTGGTGTATTTCTGGTCTTTAATTCGCTTTTGAACATCCTTATAATAGAGGTCGAATTCGCCGATAGAGTATTTAGTTTTATACCACTCATTATAATCTTCAATAATGGCTTTCAGCGCCTTTTTCTTTTTATCGGGTTCTTGTTCGTTGTCGGCTCTTTCCTGTGGCAAATCTTCCTGCATTTGTTCTATATCTTTTTTTTGTTCACCTTCGGCAGGCGGTGAAAAAACGCATGCAATATTTAATGGTTTAAAATCTTCTTTTTCCGTTGCCATTTCCATCTGAATGTCTTTGAACAATTCGTAATATTCAATAGCATCATTAATAGATGCGGTTGCGAACAAGGCATTAAAGCGGCGGTCGTTGGTTGCGCCGTTGTGCTTGTCCATTATTGTTTTGATAGCTGCAAGTTTATGGGCGTTGCCTCCTATGGGTGCATTATTCTCTGCCTTTAAATAATCAATATGAAACCGCAATACATTGCGGTCTTCAATGGCATGAGTAATGGTGTAGGCGTGTAATTGCTTTTGAAAAATGTCTTTAGTAGTTCTGTATGATGCCTGTTGACCTTCAATTTTGGTGTAGGATGCATTTTCTTCAAAAATAGGTGTACCTGTAAATCCAAACAGTTGAGCATTCGGAAAAAATTCCTTGATTGCATCATGATTTTCGCCAAATTGAGAACGGTGGCATTCATCAAAGATAAATACAAGGCGTTTATTACTTAATGGTTTTAAACGCTCCTTATATTTATTTCTGTTGTCGGGGTCGAGCGCCAATCCCAGCTTTTGAATGGTAGTAACAATAACCTTATCAGCATAATCTTGAGATAACATTCGCCTTACAAGGGTGTCTGTATTCGTATTTTCTTCCACACACTTCTCTTGGAACTTATTAAATTCCTCTCGTGTTTGGCGGTCAAGGTCTTTTCGGTCAACTACAAACAAGCATTTTTCAATGTCGGGGTTATTTTTCAGCAGAGTAGCCGCTTTGAATGAGGTCAGGGTTTTACCACTTCCGGTGGTATGCCAGATGTAACCGTTACCCCTGTTTTCGTGAATACAGTTAACAATTTCCTTCACTGCATAAATTTGATAGGGGCGCATTACTAACAATTTCTGTTCACTTTCCACAAGCACCATATATTTGCTAATCATTTCACCCAGTGTGCATTTGGATAGAAATTTATCAGCAAAATCATCTAAATGGCTAATCTTTTTATTGTTTTCAAGGGCTAATTTATAAACAGGTAAAAATTGTTCATCAGCATTAAAACTGAAATGCTGATTGCGATTATTGGCAAAGTAATAGGTATTGGCTTGGTTGCTTACTATAAATAGCTGTATGAAACATAGCAGTGTATTGGTGTAGCCGTTACCCGGTTCATTTTTATAATCAACTATTTGCTGCATAGCCCTGCGGGGGCTGACTTCTAATGCTTTGAGTTCAATTTGCACAACCGGCAGACCATTAATAAGCAGTATCACATCATAACGGTGGTGGCTGTTATTTGTATTTATGCGTAACTGGTGTATCACTTCAAATTCATTCTTACACCAATCAGTAATATTAACCAAAGTATATTGCAGGGGTGTATCATCTTCACGATAAAATGTATTACGTTGACGCAGGTTCTTAGAAGAGATAAACACATCTTCATTGACAATTTCTTCAAGCAAACGCTCAAACTCCGAATCTGTCAACTTAACACGGTTAAGGGCTTCAAATTTCTCTCTAAAGTTCCGTTCAAGAGAATCCCTATCTCGAATATCTTCACGGTAGGTATATTTCAAGTCTTTTAACTTACCTATCAGTCTTTCTTCTATTTCTGTTTCTTTGCTCATTGAATATTATAGGCTCTAAAAAAGGCTAAAAGTAAGAAAACTAAATAAAAGACGTAAATAGAAATAACTATTGGGACTTATCTCCCACTTCTGCAAATTTTATTTCAAAATTTCTTTATTCAGTATACCAGTTATTGATTTCCAAAACAGTTCTTTTGTCTTTGCTTTTAGGTTGGTAATTCGTTGTGGCTTGAGAAAAGTACTTTATAATCCTTTAAGCATTTATAACCTTAATATCATTTTTTATCCCTTTTACTTCTTTATTGGAAATTCAGTCCGGGAAAAGCCCGGAAATATTTAAGATATTTGCCTGCCCATGAAAGACCTTTCTTTTAAACCGCCAGGTAAACTCTTACTTGCAGCGCTTGTTATTTTAAGCGTGTTGCTTATGGTGAGTGTGTTTAAAAATATCTCCTATCCTCTCTTATGGGCAGATGAAAGCATGACAGCCATGGGTTGCGAGCGGGTTTTACAGTATGGTTACCCCAAAGCCCACGATGGCAAAAATGTAGTGAATGATATGTTTTGCAATACTCCAAAATTAGGAGTAAATGAAAAGGATGATGCCTTTATAGGTGGTGCAAACTGGGGGCAATATTATATAGGAACTATCGGCTACATGCTGGCAAACACGTCCGATGATTTGTATTCCAAAACAGGATTATTCAGGGCATTTTTTGCAACTCTCGGTCTTTCAGGGTTATTCATTTTCGCCTGGTGCATGTCCTTATTTTTTGCAAAAGGCTCTTCAAGGTATTTATTCCTGTGCGCATTCTTATTAGCAGAACTTATATCTGTTTCCCTGATACTTCACTTAAAGGAAGTTAGATATTATTCCCCAACTCTGTTATTCAGCAGTCTTATAATAGTTCTTTATGTTTTGCACCGGTTCCGTAAGCCAATTCACAAAGTCATATTTACGGTTACGCTTACAGTTTTGCTTTGGATTATGTTTAACATGTTTTCGCCCCTTTATTTTATTTTCATTACTACTATAGGGCTATCAGAGATTGTTGTAGCGGCTTTCCAATACCGTAAAGTACATAACGTAAAAAACGTTATTCTCTTTTGCCTTCCCGTGCTTCTTTCCTTATTAATTTCCCTCATTGCCGTTTATCCTCTTATGGAATACTTTAAAACTTTTGAAATGAAGCAAATGCTTGATAAGTTTTATGGATTCAATTCTGCCATGTACTGGTGGCATTTTTCAGTTGTTTTAAGGTATTTCAGAAATTTTGAACTCCTATGGCTTATGCTCGTATTGAGGATTTGGGTTTTAGCCGGCTTCAAAAAAATAGCAACGCTCAATTCATCTGTTTTCAAGGTATCCAATTTCCTGACACTGCTTTTTGTGGTTTTTATTTTCTCGGTTCCCAATGTTGATTCTCCCATGTTTACAAGGTATCTCATTTATATGCAGCCTGTTATTGCTGTAATTGCCATTTTTGATTTCACCCTGTTATACTCCATCTATAAAGGCAGTCTAAAAAGCCCATCACTTATAGCATTGGTTTCAATTTCAATATGTCTTTCCGGATACACCTTCTTCCAAAACTTACCTTATATGGAAGGGCATATTTCTGAAATGACCCATATATATAAAGGTCCCCTTGATTACACCATTCCCTATATCAAATCGAATTTTCCACGGACGGATACCCTAACCATTGCAACCAATTACGAGGAAACATCCTTTATGTATTACCTTAAAAGCAAGGTAATTGAAGGTTTTGTGGGGAATAACATGCCGGAGGATACCCTCTTTTCACCCTCCATTATTTCGTACAGAAAACACATTACTTCTTTCGATGTGTTTGAAAAGTTTCTTTTAAAGACTCCCTATCAGTTAATTGTTTTCCCTTGTAAAGACATACCTGTAAATAATATACCGGAACTTAATTTTGAGTCAGACAGGTTTAATCACTATTTCAAATCTTTACCTCCCGAAAATGACAATGATGCCACTACATTAGGAATAAAACAAAGTATTTTGCCCCCTTCGCTTAAAAACGGAGGATAAAGTAATAAAGATTATGCCTGCAAAACAGAAAAAGATTATCTATAAAAGCAAGTCCGTTTATACTGTAATGGCTATTATTGGATGGGGGTTTACTATTATGTGCGCCCTGGAACACTTTATTTTCGGCACCCTGTTTTTTGGATTTGTAGCGCTATATACACTCTATCCCTTTCTTAATTGGCGCATGAAAGTGGTGTGGATTGGGTCAAAAGAATTTGATGAAATTAATGCTTCGCAGTTTGAGGAACGTTATAAGGATGAAGGTATTTTTACCTATAATGACGAAGGTTTCAGCGTTCAGTTTGAGAAGGAGATAAAGAATGTGAAATGGGATGAAATAGAAAGCCTTATTGCCTTTAAAAGAGATAATTACACAACAGATACAATCTGCATGGATATTTTTTGCGAAAATGATTTTAAATTCAGCATAAACGAGGAGGTAAGCGGATGGTACGTCTTTGTTTCCAAACTACAGGAGAAATTCCCGCAGATAGATAAAAAATGGCAGATGGAAATAGCGCATCCTGCTTTTAAAACCAACCAGACTTTACTTTATAAAAAGGGGCTTTAAGGTAAACCACCCCAATGCCGGGAAAAAGTGCATAGGGACCGCAAAACCGGGGAATAATTCGGGGGACTGAACATCCAATGGCAGACTAATTGCAAAGGGAATAACTAAGGAAGCAAAGGTGAGTATGACAAAAAGGAAGTTAAAAACTATTTCCCCGTATTTCTTCATCCATTTGGAGAAAAGAAAATAAACAATGGCTGCCAGTAATGAAACGAAAACACAGGCGCCAATCATTCCCTGTGGTTTAACCACTTTGGAGAAATCAACTTCGAGGGAAGATTTATACATATACGCATAAACAATGCAGGAAATCCCTGCCAGAATTCCCGATGTTATACCGAGAAATATGGATTTTTTAAACATCCCAAATGAATTTATTTTTTTGTTACCGGAACCGAAATAGCAATTTTAAGAACGGATGCGGCGTGCCCTTCCGTTCCCACCCCATAATCAATGCGGTTTACTTCAAAATTCCCTTTGAAAGTATTATTGCTGAAGGTGAAAGGAATGGTTATTTGTTTTTGAACTCCATGCATATCAAGGGTTCCGGTAGTTTCATAACCTGTAGCTGTTTTAGAAATTTCTTTAGAAGTAAATTTAATAACAGGATATTTTTCCACATCAAAGTATTCAGCGCCCTTTGCTTTTTTATTTTGCATTCCATTTCCGGTATTGATAGAATTTGCATCCACTGTTACGTTGAACATAGACGATTTTAAGTCGTTTTCATCAAAAGAAATATCGCCTTTCATAGAGGTAAAAACACCCGAAGGGTCTTCACTGCTGAAATTAATTACATAGCCGGTGGAAATCTTCCAGTCAATGGAATTAATGGCTGTAAACGCTGATAATGACATTATGGCTGCAATTGCAGCCGGAAGAACTAATTTTTTCATGGAGTGAATTTTAATGAATGAAGCAAAGATAAGCAATTATCAACTTTCAGTTTAGAATGGATACCCGATTCCTATATTAAGCACCGTTCTCTTGATTGAATATCTGTCAAAGGGAATCAATCTGTGCCCGGGTTCCAGAGAGGGGTCCCTTAATGGATTACTCAAATCAACCCGGAACACAAAATAGGTAAAGTCAAACCGGAATCCTAAACCCGCTCCAACCGCCATTTCACTCAAAAAGTTGTTTTTGCCAACAGACTGAAAATAGGCTAATGGAATTCCCTCATTAGCCTTATTTTTAATAAGCCATATATTTCCTTCATCAAGAAAGATTCCTAAACCAAAGAAACGAATCAGGCTTACCCTGTATTCCTGGTTAAATTCTAGTTTAATATCACCTACCTGACCTAACAAATCAGAGGAATTAATTCCTCCGGGTCCTAAGGTTTGTAACTGCCAAGCCCTTATATCATTGGAACCTCCTGCCCAAAAACTCTTTGTAAAGGGCAATTCCTGGGAGTTATCATAAGGAAGCCCTCCTCCAACAAGTTCTCTTATTACTATTCTGTTACTTTTATCCAAAATAAAATAATGTCTCCATTCAATATCTCCTTTTATATATTGAGAATAAGGTATATCTGATGTTATATCATAATCACCGGCAGCATCCTTTTTTAAGCCTAAGGGTCCCTTTAATGCAAAAAGAACCAACCCGGACAACTCACCCTCCAATTTAAGATAATCAAACTGGGATTTACCTGAAGATTGAGTGTTGGATGTATAGGTAACCCTCCCATCAGTGATTGCTTGATTTTTAAAAGTGTTTTCCAGGAATAAGTTATTGTAACTTTGCAGTAATTTAGAAAACTCTGCAGAAAGATTAGCATTGACATAACTCCATTCAAAAGGCACTATTGTAAAATGCTGATTTGGCACAGAGTTATAATCAAAAGAATACGAAAGGCTTAATATATGTCTCGAATAATCGGGACGTTGCTGGAAATTGTAGGCAAGCTTTAAAGAAGTTTGGGGATTTACTCTTGGCTTAAACCAGGAGGAACGTAAAGGAAATAAAGGGCGGGGAACAGATAAGTCTAATTCAGGTCCTAAATCAATCGTATTAAGGGGGATATAGGGGTTTATCTGCCCGGTGTTTGAAGTGAGCAGCTTTTGCGCCACAAATCCTCCTGTAATTTTAAATTGCAATTGTTCAGCGCCTTTAAACTGGTTGTTGTTTAAATAGGAAACATCTCCCTGTATTCCATCATCACCTCCTGTATAGGTAAGGTCCAACTCACTTCCTACCGAGTGTTTTACAAATGGCAGAAGCTGTATATAGCAATCGAGCATATTGCTGTCTTTCACCTCCGCGAATTTTATAGAAATATAGCGGAATGCCTTTAACTGCGATAAACCGGTGTATGTATTGTCAACATTGTCAATTCTGTATGTATCATGATTTATTAAAAATATTTTTCCGGCAAGTATGGAGGGTTTAAGAGCCATTTCCCCTTTGGGCGCTACATATTTTATTCCATTATAAATTACTGTATCCTCTGCGTGATAAGCAGCGTTTGATTGGTCGTACTGCATCTCAACGGTTATATTACGGATTTGCATCCACCGGTGACTTGAAGATATTTGAGCAGTTGGATTTTTAGGGTCAAGTTTTACCGATTTATTGATAGTGAAAGTAACATCAACAGTATGTGTTTTTGAGTTGGTATCAAGCAAATAACCTACATATCCTTTTGAAAAATAATAATAGCCGGAATTATTCAGGTTTTTTGTTATTCGTGCACCTTCGGCATAAAGGTTATCCTGGTCATAGGTTACTCCATTTTTTATCAGGCAGCCCGCAGTGTCGGCAAGTACACGCCACTTTAAGGTGCTGTCTTCAAAGGTGTAATCAATTTTATTTATTTTATAGGGATTTCCGGGAAATAAAGAAAAAGATACCTCTGCTTTTTTACCCCTGAAATGCACTGAATCCTTTACTCTTGCATTAAAATATCCTTTATTGAAAAGAAATTTCCGTATTTGCTCCGCAGAGGATTCCATTTGCGATGAATCAAATTTAACCGGGGCTTCGCCCTGGTTCATGAGCCATTCCCTGCCCGTGTTTCTCCCAAGTTTTCGTTTGAGTTTATCATCTTTCCAACCCTTTTTGGCTGCTTTAGCAATAAACTTTGCATTTCTTTTTGCCTTGTGGATGTTAGATTTTACTGTGTCAGACATATTATAGACATAGAGACGGAAGGGTATCAAGCCAAAAATTTTGGTATTAGGTTTTTGGCGCAGATAGGGCGATACCTGGCTTTTATCAATTTCACGGGGTATAATTATCTGTTCCAGTTCAGATTCCCCTTTTGGGAAGTGATAATTAATAGTGTTCCTGGTCAGCAGATATTCATCCTTACCAAGTCTTTTTGTCGGTTTGCAGGATGAAAATAAAAATGTAGAAACCACAAATACAGCCAAAAACAGAAGGATTCTTCTGCTGGCGCTTATTAGCCGGAAATTGCATTGATTCATTCCTGCAAAACTACATGTCTTTTGCAAAGCCTGTAAATTTTATTTATAAATACCCACCACAACACCCAACCAATTTTCAATTTCTTGCTTATCAGTAAGAAAATATTGTACCTTTACACAAAATTTGAGACGTATGAAAACTACTAAACTACCATTCCATTTTTTCTTTGCCCGCCATAGCCGCCTGATTTTAGCAACGGCGGGACTTTTAGCTTTCAGCACTTCACTCTTTGCTCAAAGCTGGTTATGGGGAGCGGCAGGCTATGGCTCCCTTAAATCAAATGATTTTGGTTCGCCTATTGCAACTGATAAAAATGGAAATGTCTATATTACTGGGTTTTATCAGACAACTGTTACCTTTGGTTCACACACTCTAACCGGTAATTTAGATAATGCCTATCTTGTAAAATACGATTCATCGGGTAATGTTATTTGGGCGGTTAAACCCAACGATACCCTTGGCTACAGTTCGGGTATTTCCCTGGCAACCGATAAAACGGGAAATATTTATATAACGGGATACATTAGCGGGATAGTTAAATTCGGAGGCTTTACATTAACTACCCCCGGTAACAATAATAATACGGCGATTTTAGTAAAATATACTTCATCCGGTTCAGTTGTTTGGGCAAAACAAGCTACGGTAAATTCTGTATATGGTTATTCAGAAGGATATTCTTTGGCTTTTGATAAATGGGGGAATATATTTATGACTGGATATTTTTCAGATTCTGTTTCCTTTGGAGGTGATACTTTATACTCACCTTATGTTTCTTCTAATACCAATAGCGTCTTTTTGGCAAAGTTTGACACAGCAGGAAATGTCCTTTGGGTAAAACAAGCGGTTGTTGATTCAACTAGTGCAGGAAGAGGACAGGGAGTTGCCTGCGATAATTTGGGTAATCCATATATAACCGGGTATTTTTACAACGATATAACATTCGGTTCCTACTTGTTAAGCTCCAGCGGTGGTTATAATTTTTCTAGCCCCACTGTTTTTATTGCAAAGTATTCGGGTGCAGGTAATGTTATGTGGGCTAAACAAGGTAGTAGCTACTCACAAGGTCGTTCCGTAACAACGGACGAGGAAAACAATGCCTATATTACAGGTTATTTTGAGGGAGTCGTAAGTTTTGATTCCAAGCAAGTTTATACTTCGAATTCATGGGGTAGTTCTTTTTTAACAAAATATAATTCCAATAGTAAAGTTTTGTGGGCAAAACAAACTTCAGGCGCATGGGTGAGTACGTCTTTAACGGCAGATAAACGGAATCATATTTATCTGACCGGGCAAGGCTGGGTCTATACCGACACTCTACAATTCGGACAATATTTGCTTTATACGTATCCTTGGGTAGCCGCTACTTCCTTTCTTTTGGAATTAGATACTTCAGGAACTCCCATTTGTGGTTCCATGATTGACGGGCTTGGAGATTATCCATATTCAAGTGAGGGTGTTGCATCTGATTCTTTGGGCAAGTATGTTTATATGGCAGGTGTATTTACTAATGATACTATAAAAACAGCCCATGATACTTTAATTTCAAAAAATGGCGGACGTGATATTTTTACCGGCAGGTGGTTAAGTTGTTGCAGCCCGGTTAACCTGGGTCTCACATATCAATCGACAGACTCTGTATGTAGTAAAGCCGCCATTATTAAATTATTAGGTACTCCTGCCGGGGGAGCCTTAAGCGGCAAAGGGGTGCAGGGAAATTATTTTTATCCCGATTCGGCTAATTTGGGGCATTATAATTATATCTCCTATACATACCCGGCTAAGGGAGTTTGCAGGGCAACCATTACAGACAGCCTTTATGTGGAAATATGCACGGGTATTCCTGGTTTATCGCAAGGTGGCGTTAGCATTTATCCTAATCCAACAACAGGAAAATTCGCAATACGGTTGGTAGGGACACAAAATCCCGATAGCTATCGGGATGTATCCTCAATAGAAGTGTACAATGTTTTTGGAGAGAAAGTGTATTCTACCCCCACCCTCCTCCCCCAAAGTGGGGGAGGCGTATCATTTTCCTATGAAATAAACTTATCCTCTCAACCAAACGGAATCTATTTTTACAGAGTTCTTAAAGAAGATGGGGGATTGATTGGGGAAGGGAAAATGATAATTGAAAGATAGAAACATACTCCGTTAAAAAGTTCGCAAAGTTCGCAAAGACAATCCCAAAAGTCCTGCCATACCTCTCTTTAGGAACTATATAAACTTTATAAACTCATTTTGTCATTTTTTCCATTTTATCCCTTTGGCAAGGTTTTTGAAGGTATATTTGCAGACCATTTTAAGTTTGAAAATTAAGGGTTGAAAGTAATGGATTTTCAACATTTTAATTTTTAATTTTTAATTAATTGATTATGAGTAAGGAAGAAAAAGAAAAATCCCATCAGGAGGAAAATTCTACCCCTATAACTCCAAAGGAGGAGGTAAAGGAAGAACAAACAGAAACCATAGTGGCTGATAAAATAGTGGTGGATAAACAGTCTGACCTCGAAATACAGCTCAAAGAACTCAATGATAAGTTTGTACGTCTCTTTGCAGAGTATGATAATTTTCGCCGCAGAACACAAAAAGAAAAGGCAGACCTGATAAAATACGGGGGAGAAGAAATCATTTTAAGCATACTGCCGGTCCTTGATGATTTGGAACGTGCATCGGTGCATCATAAGGAGGAAGAAACACTTAAATCTTTACAAGAAGGCTTGGACCTTATTTGCCAGAAAACCAAAAATATATTATCATCAAAAGGAGTTAAACCTATGGAACCAAAAGGCGAGGTATTTGACCCTGAATTACATGATGCTATAACCAATATCCCTGCTGAAAAAGAGGAAATGAAGGGAAAGGTAGCAGAGGTGGTGGAAAAAGGATATGAACTTAACGGAAAAGTGATACGCCACGCCAAAGTGGTGGTTGCAAGCTAATAATCCCTTGAATGGCTAAAAGAGATTTTTATGATGTTCTCGGCGTAGGCAAAAATGCCTCTGCTGATGAAATAAAGAAGGCTTACCGCCAGAAAGCCCTGCAATATCACCCTGACCGTAACCCGGGCGATAAGGAAGCGGAGGATAACTTTAAATTGGCAGCGGAGGCTTATGAAGTGTTGAGCGACCCCAACAAAAAGAGCCGCTACGATGCCTATGGACATGCCGGCATTGGAAGCAGCGCCGCTTCCGATGGAGGTATGGGTGGCTTCGGCGGGTTCAGCAGCCACATGAATATGGAGGATATATTCAGCCGCTTTGGCAATATTTTTGGCGATATGGGAGGATTTAGCGGCTTTCAGCAGGGCGGAAATATGAACCGGGGTTCTAATCTTAGGGTACGTCTCAAACTGACTTTGCAGGAAATTGCGGCAGGAGTTGAAAAAAAGATAAAAGTTAATAAGCAGGTAGCCTGCAAAGAGTGCCAGGGAACAGGGGCTGCAAAGGGCTCCGGCTTCCATAACTGCAATACTTGTAATGGCTTAGGATATGTACACAGGGTGCAGCGTACCTTTATCGGGCAGATTCAAACTACAGTTACATGCCCCACCTGCCAGGGGGAAGGCAAAATAGTTAAGGAAAAATGTAAAGCCTGTCACGGGCATGGAATAACGGAAGGAGAAGAAGTTATTAGTGTCAGAATACCGGCAGGGGTTGAAAATAATATGCAATTATCTGTTTCAGGGCAGGGCAATGCGGCTCCACGGGGTGGAATGCCCGGTGACCTGCTTGTACTGATTGAAGAAATAGAGGACGAATACCTTAAACGTAACGGACCTAACCTGTATTATGACCATTATATAAACATGGCTGAAGCAGCTTTAGGCACACATATTGAAGTACCTACCATTGACGGTAAAGCAAGGCTGAAAATAGACGCCGGAACTCAAAGCGGCAATATCTTCCGGCTCAAAGGCAAAGGATTGCCCTTGCTGAACCAATATGGCAGGGGTGATATTCTTGTCAATATTTGTGTATGGACCCCGCAAAACCTTACGAGTGAAGAAAAGAAAGCGCTGGAGAGCCTCTCCAAATCGCCCAACTTTAATCCCCAGCCCGACAAAAAGAACAAGAGCTTCTTCCAGAAGATACATGAGATGTTTGAATAAATGGAATGTGGACATGAAGGAATAACTTGTTTTTGGCCCGCTTTTAATGTATTGCAAGGTATTGTTTGAAATGAAAGACACTTTCTAAATAGTGACCGAAGAACATGCCAAACATAACAAGTCCTCCACTCCATATAAGGGCAGAGAAGATAACGGAAGGCAGATAGATACGCGGCTTTATCCTCAATATTCCGGCAGCAACTGAAATATATCCTCTTATAAAGGGAATCATTCTGCCGGTAATAATAGCCGGGAACCCTTTGCGGGAGATTTTGACTTTCAGTTTTTGCATTTTTTTCCCGTTTAAATGCAACCATCCGGGTCCATGAAGTATGAGCCATTTACTGAAAAAGTAAAAAACTGCATATAACAGGCAGGTACCAATCAGGTCTCCAGCAACCGATACTAAAAACACCTTAAAAATATTGAGTATATTTTCGTAAGCAAGGAATCCGCAAAAAAGCAACACTAATTCATTGGTAATGGGATTAGGCACACCTATTTCCTGTAGAAAAACGCAGAGAAATATAATTATATATCCATATCTTTCAATATAAATAACCAGTTCAGAAAGCCCATCCATTAAACTATTTAAGATTTTAAATGTTGTCTGACATCATCAAATTATCAAGTTTATACGGGCTGCACCCTTTTATATTGTCCGGGAATAGTGGTGTATATGGAACGGACATTATTATTTTCGTATAGTATCGAATAAATATGCTTAATTACCATCAGGTGCGATTGGTTAACCCATTCTTTAAATGACGCAGTAGAGTTTGTTTCCTGTGAATCAATAAACTTGAGAAACCTTGTGATGTTAAATGACTCATCGTATATACATCTTCCGGTTTTAGCAGCATCCCTTGAATTACAGAATTGTTCATAATGCCCTTTCACGGGTACCATTAAAACAGGTTTATCCATATTTATAGCTTCGCAAACTGATTCAAACCCGGCAGTAGTTACAACGCCTTTTGCATTCGCCATCATATCAATAAAGATTTTATCGTTAATGGCATGAAAGCATAAGTTTTCATAATTGAATTGTGGTTCCTTAATATTATTATTGTCTGTAAAACAATGAAGTATGACATCGGGGTTTTTATTATGCCATGCAATAATATCATCTATGTAGCCGCTGTTCAATAAATAAACCAGTAAATAATTCCCGTTTCCTACCGTATGTCCGGTTACTTCTTCCCTCAATAAAGGCGGCACTACATAAATTGAATTCCGTGCATCATCCCTGAACGGATAAAAGGAGAGAGCCAGTCTTTTTTTTGCACCAATGGAAGTAAGTCTTGTATAGAATCGCAAGCTCAAATTTTTTAACCAATTTTTTTCGGGCATTTCAAATTCCCGGTTCAAATACATATAATGATGAGCTATGCAAACCATCGGTACTTTTGGGCGAAACAAGAGGTAATAGAATCCGCCCAGGGGTTCGTAAAAATTAATAATTATGTCGGGTTTAAGCTCTTTTACACGGCGATGAATGAGGAAAATGCTTTTTAAAAAAACAGGCAATAAAAACAGGTTTTTTAAAAAGGTTCTGACTTCTTTCACAGACCTGTTTTTTTTATCAACCGCCATATTCGGACTTTCAACAGTTGAAATAATATTGCCAAATTTTTCAACATAGAATGAAGGTATAGTCCGGCGGTTGCTTTTACCAACCATAACTCCGCAAACCTCTGCCCCGGCATTTTCAAGAATTTGCTTCATAGAAACAGATTGGGTCATGTGTCCTCTGCCTTCACCCTGTACTAAAAAAAGACATTTTTTCCCGCTTAATCCCATAGTTTGAAATTGCTTAGTTAGTGATGCGTTTCATAGTATAAGACGAGAGTATGTTTAAAAGGGCTGTTAAAATCCTAAACTATTTGCAGGAAGAATAAATAACTTATTCCCCGCCGTTAATCATATCCGAAACAATGCCTTTGCTTCTTTTGCCAAGTTCAGCCAGAATAACTCCGCTAATATGTATTACTATGTAGCTTATTATCACCCACATAAAAACAGAATGGATTTCGCTTGCTGTATTTCTTAACTCCTTGAGGTTATGCACATCATCGGAATATGCCATGAATAGACCTGTACATGCCTGTACGATAAGTGCAAAATAGAATAAGAGATAGGTATATCTTACAAAGAGATAGTGTTTTACATTTCTCTTATCTATGGCGGGCATCTTCAAATATTTCCAGGCATTCTTAATCATAGGAATAGTTTTTTGCCGCTTAGGCTGAAAGAATTCAAAAAGTATGCGGAAGGCGAGCAACGATGCAAGAACATACCCTATGTATGTATGCCAATGCCACACTAAATCATTAAATTCATGCGCCAGCGAGTTAGCCTGTTCCGGGGTAACGGTGATATTGCTTTCTTTCAAATTTTCCTTTACAAGTTCTATGTTGTTTTTTGCATTCAGCAAAGTCTTTCCAAAAAGGACTGTAATCAGTGAGCCTGAAATAGCGATAAATGTTCCCCAATGCCAGATGCGCATGGAACTTGAATTCTTTTGCCTGAAAGATGGTTCTGAAACGCTCTCTTCTGTTTCTGTTGTCATATAATAAAAATGCTAAAAATGATAAGATATGCCTAAAGCAATGCCAAAAAAGTAGGGATAAGTTACAATGGGGGAATTTTTGTCAATGGAAGTAAGAGCGCCCTGTAAATAAGGTTCTCCAAACAAAGAAAAGCCCCTGCCCAATTTGTAAGCAGCCCTGAATCCTAAAGAGTAAGAGTAGTGGACACTTTCCAATCCTTTAATACTTTGGGCAGATACATCGCCTTCCTGGAGCAGAGTGTTTTGCCAGTGCAAAGAGGTACCCTGGTAAACAAGTATGTTAGCTGAAAGCCCAGCTATGGCATAAAATCCTAATTTTTTACCGGATAAAAATTTATACATAATATTTACCGGGATACCTATATAACCCCTTGAAGAGCTTCCGTTCACTTTTATGCTGTCTCCTGAATGAGGAGAGGAACCTGAATATGGAATGTTCACAATGCCAGAACTGGTTATAAGGGAATACCCCAAAGCTCCGTATTCCTGTTGGGAGGCATCTATAATAGTTGGCCTAATGGAATAGGTATTGCTATTGTAATAAAATCCGGTCTGGAGACTCCACTTGTCTGAAATATCAAACCCCAATTTCAGTCCAGCCTGGTATGCCATTGCATTACATTCAATGGCTTTTAAAGAGTTGATAGAAACTTTGTCTGTGGCATCATTATCATTATCTTTATCTTTCAAAAAATCGTTAAGAGAGCCGGTAGCGAAAAACGCCGAAGCAAATATCCGGTGTACAAAATCAATATGTGGTTTTGGCGGAACAATTTGTTCAGAAAGTTCTGCCGTGTCCTGTGCTAATTGCTTTGGAACCAGGCTCAATTTTGAGAATACAGTATTTATTGTAGTATCCGGCGATTTATTTGTTCGGGTTACATTAGTATTCATTGTCAAGGCAGGAGATTCAGAGGTTTTAGGTTGTTCAATAGTTTGTCCCGCCCGGGCATTATTCGACTCAAGTATAGATGAAATTTCCTTATTGCTTTGTTTCCCGGTCTGAATAAGAGGCAGATTTCCCGAAGTTAAACCAGTATTGCCACTTAACGTTGCTTCACCCTGCGAGTTCAGTTCAGCATTCCTTCCTGCAGATGATGTTTTCGTTACCGAAGTATTGAAATGTGCAACCCTGTTTGAATAAGTTTTTGTGATAGTTGTATTTTCAGAAATAGTGCTATTTGATTGCCTGCCGGTAACATTTTGTGTGGAGATGTCATGCCAGGCGTCTCTACCATTTTCAACAGTGGTATTTTGAATAGTTTGCTGATGGTTCGAATATTCAATATCGCTTATTTTCTTTTCAATTCTGTCTACCTTAGAGGTAATATAAAACTCATGAAAGCATAAAAGAACAATCACTGTTGCCAGTCCGAAAGAGATTCCCTTCCAGGTAGTTAATTTTCTTCTCTGGACAGCATTTTCCCTTTCCAGTATTCCCTCCTCTGCCTGTTTCCAGAATTTTTCAGATGGCTCCATCTGCATAGGGCCAACAACGGTTCTGAATATTAACCTTTCAGGGTCATTATCTTCATAATCTTTTTCCATAGAACTTGTTTTGTTTAGGTTCTGTCATACTTTGTTTCATTTTTTTCCGAAGGAATACCCTCGCATGGAAGAGGGACGATTTGGATGTTCCTTCAGCAATTCCAAGTGTTTCGGCAATTTCCTTATGTCCCATATCCTCAAAAATATAGAGGTTGAACACCATTTTCAAATTCCCCGGAAGTTCCGATATCATTTGCATGAGTTCATCTGCTTCCATATTCCCTATTATATCATTCGGGCTTATTGCCTCTTCATAATATTCATCTATGTCTGCCATAGAGAAAATATTTGACTTTTTCCTGCAATGTTCTATTGCCCTGCTCACTATTATTCTTCTTATCCAGCCCTCAAAAGAACCTTCCATTCTGAATTGATGCAACTTGGTGAAAACCGTAATGAACCCTTCCTGTAATATATCTTCTGCATCTTCATTGCTATTTGCATAGCGGCGGCAAACCACAAGCATTTTTGAAGCATACCGCTTATACAGCAGGCGCTGGTAAGTTGCCTGCCCGTTCAGACAACCTTTAATTAGTTCTTTTTCTGTAATATCCAGAGCAGCCGGTTTACCTAGTTAGACGATGAATGGCTAAAGAAGGTTCGGATACCTCTGCAATTTCTTTTTGAAATCTGAAAACCATAATAATACAAAAATGCAAGCAATGGATATTTGGCAAAGGTATACTATATAGACAAGCTATCTCAAAAATGTTTTGTCATAATTAAAGCACAGGCAATCTGAACAAAGCCTAAATAATTTGCGGGATTGTAAGTATGTCTTGCCATTGTGCTCCTGTAAGACATATCCAAATAATACCATTCAGGACTTGTCTTTTGTCTTGGGCAGGTCTGCCTTTTTTCCCAGGCGCACTTTTTGAATCGGGCAGTAAGGGGTAGATAATTTCCCATTGTTCATCCATGATATCCATGCTTTTATGGCAAAATTCAGTATGATATTAACCTGAAAATCAATCCAGATAAAAATGTTTTAAAGAACCTATTGTTAAATACTTCCCACTATTTAACTATTTTTGAGATGGCTTGTAGTTAAAAATCTGTGTTAATCTCTTTCATCTGTTTCATATGCATTCCAATGGTTTACCTCCATATGGGGGAGGCAGGGCAGGGTGCAAAATTTAACATTTTCTTTTAACCAATTGAAATAAAGCTATTTACTTAATTGCTATATTAATTTTTCTTCCCTTTCCGCAGGAATCAAATTAATATTTCATATCTTTGTGTTTCCCTCTCTCGCTACTATTTACTTATGAATGTTGACAGGTATAACACGCTGCAGAGGGATTTGCGTTTAAAAATTCTTGAACTCTATTACAAAGCCGATGCGGGACACATAGGCTGTTCATTAAGCTGCATTGATTTGTTAATAGGCTCTATGATTCTTAATAAAAAGAAGGAGGAGGATTTTATCCTTTCCAAAGGTCATGCTGCGCTTGCCTTATATGTGGCGCTGAATTACATGGGCGAAATATCAGACGAGGAGTTAAACACCTTTTATGAGGACGGGACAAAATTACCGGCTCACCCGGTTGAGGGGCATTTTAAAAGCATCCCTTTTGCATTAGGTTCATTGGGGCATGGATTCCCTATAGGAGCGGGCATAGCCCATGCCAATAAGTTGAATTCTGCAGATAGCCTTTTTACATACGTATTGATGTCAGACGGGGAAACCAATGAAGGAACTACCTGGGAAGCAATGCACTTTGCTGTTATGCATAAGTTAGATAACCTTATTGTGATGATAGATAAAAACGGACTACAGGGCTTCGGGCAGACACAGGATATTTTAGGCGATACAGCAGACGGTAAAAAATGGTTCGCCGCAGGTTTTGATGTCTATGAGATAAACGGACATGATATTAATGAAATAGACAGGACTATTAAAACTGCCCAAAGCTATAAAAACGGGAAGCCGAAAGTTCTGATTGCACACACTGTAAAAGGCAAAGGAGTATCCTATATGGAAAATAAAATGGAGTGGCATTACCTGCCTATGAATGCAACCCAGCTAAAACTTGCAAGACAGGAGGTGGCAGATAATTACAGATGATGGGGACTACAGAGGAAAAAATTAAACAAATTAAGGGACCGATATTTATTTTTGGGGCAAGCGGTTTTATAGGGGCAAACCTTTTCCAAACTATCTTCGGCATAAGGAAGGATTGCTATGCATTAATACAGGATTTTAATGCCTCGTGGCGTCTTAAATTGCTCCATGTGCCGGAAGAAAACATTATTCATTGTGATATTACCTCGCCCCTGTCGGTTAAAAATGCTTTTGAACAATACCATCCGCAAACCGTTTTCAACCTGTCGGCTTACGGGGCTTATTCCAAACAATCCGAAGCCCGCATAATATATGATACAAATTTTACCGGAACCCTGAATATACTTGAAAACTGTAAAAGTATTACTGCCTGTATTCATGCGGGCAGCAGTTCGGAATATGGCTTTAACAGCGCTGCACCATTGGAAAAAGATGAACTTCTTCCCAACAGCCATTATGCGGTTTCAAAAGTGGCATGCTCGTATCTTATTCAATATTATTCGCGTTCTTTTCATGTCTCCGCTGTTAATTTGAGACTCTATTCGGTTTACGGCAGGTGGGAGGAACCGGACAGGCTCATGCCCCGGTTGATAGAAAATGCAAGGCATGGAAAATTCCCTCCCCTTGTTTCCCCTGATATAAGCCGCGATTTTGTTTATATAGACGATGTGCTGGAAGCATTTATACACGCAGCCCATTACATTTCGCCTGAAATAGCAGGAAAATCATTCAATATTGCCACGGGGCGTAAAACTACCCTGAAAGAATTAGTTGAAGTGGCAGCAAAAGAATTTCATATTTCCGATGCTCCCCATTGGGGTAGTATGGATAAGAAGGAATGGGACAATAACATGTGGTATGGAAATGCGGGTTTAGCCAATTCCGTTTTGCATTGGAAAGCAAATACACTATTGGAAGACGGATTAAGGAAAACATTCCATTGGCAGGATGAAAATGATTATGAAACCACCATTCTGCCTGCCTTTACTAATAGGCAGTTGAATCCGTTAATCAGCGTTGTAATTGCATGTTATGACGATGCGAGGGCAATACCTATGTTATATGAGCGTCTTGTAAAGATGTTCAACAGTATAGATTTACGCTATGAAATTATTTTTTTAAATGACTGCTCACCGGATAACACCGGGGAGGTTTTGGCGGGTATTTGTGAAAAAGACTCCGATGTAATAGCCGTTTCCCATTCCCGGAATTTCGGCTCGCAAGCTGCTTTTATAAGCGGAATGGAAATAGCATCGGGCGGGGCTATTGTGCTAATGGATGGCGATATGCAAGACCCGCCGGAAGTTATTTCCGCCTTTTATGAAAAATGGAAGGAGGGGTATGAAGTGGTTTACGGAAGAAGGGTAGAGCGTGAGGCTTCCTGGATACTTAACCTGTTTTTCAAAGGATTTTACAGGCTTCTGAATAAGATAGCATACATAAACATTCCGGTGGATGCGGGTGATTTCTCTATGATTGACCGCAAAGTGGTGAAAGAACTTTTAGCGCTGCCTGAAACGGAACAGTTTATAAGAGGGTTGCGCGCCTGGGTTGGGTTTAAACAAACCGGGGTGGACTATATTCGCCCTAAAAGAATGTTTGGCAGGTCAACCAATAACTGGCGCAAATATTTCCGTTGGGCTAAAAAGGCTATTTTTTCCTTTAGTTTCGTTCCGCTTGATATAATCGCTTACCTCGGAATTGTCTGCACAGCTATTGCCATTATTGCCGGCGTTGCGCTGGTAATATTTAAGTTAAACCATCATTCCTGGAACTGGCATGCCAGCGCTATTATTACCATTGTCCTTTTTTTCAGCGGCATTCAAATGCTCTCTACCTCCTTTAACGGGGAATATATCATTAAAATTCTGGAAGAGACCAAAAAGCGGCCTAAATTTATCCGTTCAAACATTCGCAAAGGAGGAAAGATATATAGCGGAAGCAATTTAGAGGAGTTTATTGCTGAACATAAAGCGGCAGGCAGGTAATAATAAAATATTACTGGATACACCCAACGTTTTTACTTTCCATAACGTATTATATATAAAGAGACCCGATTTTGATTTCCCCCTGTATATGATAATTCGGAAAGATGAAAGTAATGTATGTACGAAACATTGTCGCTTGAGCAAATAAGAAGGATAGGAAATATTCCCATGTACTTTGTTGTAGGTGCGGAACGTTCCGGCACTACTTTGCTTCAGGTAATGCTGAACGCACATCCTGAAATTGTCGCTCCTCCTGAATCTAAGTTTATTGTTTTGCTGTATAAAAAATATGGTTTTATTAACCAATGGAGTGAAAAGAATATCAGGAGTTTTTGTAGCGATATATATAAGGAAGGGTTACTGAAGAAATTATGGGGTATTGACAGGGAACAACTACTGTCATCGTTGCTCGCCGCAAAAGAAATAGCTACCTTTCCCCTGCTTTGCAAATTAGTTTTTTATCATGCTTCCAGAGGAAAAAAACCGCGCTTATTTATAGATAAGAACCCTGTATATTATTATGCAATTCCCGAATTAATCAGCATTTTCCCCGATGCTAAATTCATTCATATAGTAAGAGATTTCAGGGCAAACATGAACAGTTATAAGCAGGTTTTCAGGTTAAAAAATCCGGCGGATATTGCATATCGCTGGATGAAATCAAATATTCTTATCGAAAAATCAAGGAGAACCTCTCCCCAGGATTATCATACCGTTAAATATGAGGAACTGGTAAATACTCCTGAACTGTATATGCGTAAAATATGCGAATTTATAGGACTGTCCTACCATGAAAAAATGGTGAATGACCATACTACGGGTATTTATCCCAGTTTTTACGGCAACAACAAGAAAGGTTTTATGAAATTTTACGGCAGGATATTCCAGCCCATAGATTCTACCGTTAATGAATCCTGGAGAAAGGAATTATCTACGAAAGAAGTTGCAGAGGCAGAAGAAGTGGCAGGAAAATTCGGCTCGAGGTATTATGGTTATAATTTATCTCCTGAAAGGAAAACTTCTAAAAACCATGTAAATAAATTCATTATGAAATTAAAATATAATCTTATGAAAAACTTT
>Ga0207028_1077_pt2 | contig 22496 bp, 23 predicted proteins | sample Alteio_BWMinCont_41_FD_153287 | JGI IMG/M metagenome (GOLD analysis project Ga0207028, IMG submission 153287) | Enriched cells from forest soil in Barre Woods Harvard Forest LTER site, Petersham, Massachusetts, United States -... | ecosystem: Environmental > Terrestrial > Soil > Temperate forest >... | reverse complement strand
CAGGGACAGCCTCGATCAAGCACTGCTGCTCGCCGAGCACTTGTCTGGTGATACGACGGTGAAATTGATCACTCAGGCTAAAACGGCGTTCGACATCGCCTTCGTAACCGTCTTGGTCGCTGGGACCGCGATCATGCTGCTGATGGCCGCAGTGATCGCTCAAATCATCAGCCGGGCGAAAACACCTGAGCCTTCAGCCTCGCCGGGAGGCGCAACAACGACGGCGAGTGACGCTGCAACTCCGTGAGGTATTTGAACGGTTGGAGCATGATCCGCCGAGTATCAATTCCACCCGACCGACAACTCGATGTGTGCCTCGGCCTGTACGCAACAGTGGAGGAATTCCCAATTGGTAGGACCCTGGCCGACTTGCGTATGGGCGAACGACGCCACAGTGATTGCAGGAACTCCCGGGCCCACTTAGGACCCGGGAACACCTGTCCTCGTCATTACCTGGATCTGGAAACGATGATGTTGTGGTTGAACGAGTTGACGATATAGATGTCGCCTGAGGCGTCGACTGCCACGCCGATGGGAACGTCCAATCCGCTGATCGCGGTCGTCAGGGCGCCATCGCGACTGATTCTGACCAGTGAATTGGTGCCGGTGTCGGTCACGTAGAGGTCGCCCGAGCGGTCGACAGCCACGTACTGAGGAGCCACCAGGCCGGCGCCCAAAGTAGTCTGCGTTCCGTCCGGTGCAATCTTGAACACCGCAGCGTTATACGTGTCGGCGACGTAGACGTTACCGTCCCGGTCCACTGCCACTCCCACCGGCGAGTTGTAGCCGCCGCCGAGACTGGTTTGTATTCCGCCCGGCGTGATCTTGGCCACGAAGCCGTTCCACGGATCGGCGGCATACACGTTCCCTGCGTTATCGACGGCCACGCTCATCGGCATGTAGAAGCCGCTGCCCACGGTGGTCTGCATTCCGTCAGGCGCCACCTTGTAGAGCAGTCCCGCCTGGCTGTCGGCGACGTACACGTTGCCAAAGCCATCCACGGCTGCCGCCTGCGGAACCATGAACCCGCTGCCAACGGCTACTCGATCTCCATCCTGGGTCACTTTGAACACCTTCTGGAGGGCTGTATCGGTAACATAGAGGTTTTTTGCACCGTCGATGGCGATTCCCTGGGGACTTACGAAGGAATCATCGCCGCTTTCGAACTGCGCGATCGGCACCGCGGGGAGAGAAGGAACAGCGCTCAAGTGGGACAAAGTTGACGCGATCGCAGGCTTGGCGATGCCAGCCTGGATGCTGGCGGCTTTGAGGGCGCGCGCGGTCGACGCGCGGGAATCTTCGCTGCGGATCCAGGCCGGCATCTTCGACGGCGATGGGGCGGATTGCGGAGCAGTGGAAGCGGACTGAGCGGCAATGGCGAGTGGGGCGGAAGCGATTGCGGCGCACAACAGGTTGGCAGCGATCTGATGCACGCGGGGCACAAAGAAGGACATGGCGCGAGCCGGCATGATGGGAACCTCCACAGTTCTATACCCGGAACGGATCGAAGCGCGGTCGACAACGACGGTTGCGGAGACTTGCGTGACGGGGCTCATTTGAACAAGTCCTTCAGGTCGCTTGTGTTCGGATCGGCGGCAGCTCCCAGCAGCGGGGTGACGTTGAAGATTTCCTCGATTGTTTTGAGGGTGGAGCTGTGATCGTAGTGAATCTGGTTGGTGTAGGCGCTTCGGCCGCCGCCCTTGGCGAAGGGTGAGAGCAGGTAAAGGCCGATGGGTCCGTCGCTGTACGGGTCGCTGTCTTCCGCCTCATCCCAAAGGATGAACAGAGCGCCGCCCTTGCGGTAGGCTTCCGATTTCAGAATGGCGGGCAGGTTCTTCCGGAGCCACTGGTCGGACCGCAGGGTGTTGCTCCCAGGCTCACTGGGGTCACAGGGGGTGACGCCCTCATGTCCCTGATGGCACACGTTAGGAATGATGAGGTTGTACCGCGACGTGGTGTTCCCGGCGAGATCGGCCTCGAGACGGTCGTAGGGCACCACATGGGCCAGGCACTCCGGAGAATTCGGATTCAAGCCGTCATTAACGTCGTTAAAGTAGACGGGAGCCAGGTGCTCCACATCGAGGTAGGTGAAGTCCAGAGGGCACACCTGAAACGCGGGGCTGCCGTAGTCCGGCTCGGCATAGGCCTTCCAGCTGATCCCGGCATCCTCCAGAAGCCTCACCAGGTGGTCGTGGGTATCCAATTGCGGCTGCCCGGGCTGCGTGTCTGACAGGACGCCAAAGTTCGTTCCGGCTTCAAGCCAGAGATAATTTGGCTGGCTGGGGTGATTCCCCGGGGGATTGAAGTACTGAAGCGGCTGCGCGGAGGTCCGCTTGAGGACGCGGTTGATGTAGGGAGCGAGTGGGTTGCGGTCGATGTCCGGATCGTTGAAGGCGGCACCGGAGTCGTTTCCGGTGCGGTTGTGATTTTCCATCATGATCACGAACACAGTTTTTACCTTGCTCATTTGCGCCGACAGGGAGTTTGGCGCAAACAGGCAAAGGCTCAGCAAAGCTGCGCATACACGTTTCATCAGGACCTCACCAGCGGAGATTGTGAAGCCGATCGGCCTTCGCATGTACTTTAGCGAACGCCAATCGCTTTCGGTACGCAGGCAGGGTGAAATTTGTGTGAAATGTTTTCGTGTATGGATGCCGGTCAGGATCTGTTTGGGATCATCGTCAGAAATAGACCGTTCTTTCAGTCTCACCAACAAAAGAGCAAAACGCCGCTTCGACAAAGCCGCACATGCGAGAGGGCGCGTCAATGTGAAGGGGACGTTGCTGAACCGTGGAAGCCTGTAACCGTTCACCCCGGCAGAGACTACGTCTGGCGGCTACGATCGCTCTTTTGAGTTCCAACAGGGCAAAAGCGCGCCTGACTATCGCTGAATCATGCGCACCCGCATTGGCTGCTTCTGAGCGAAAGACATTTCTGTCATCCTACGAGTTTGCACCAGCAGAGAGGGGTTAGCTCCTCGAAAACGGGGATCCGAACCCCGGTTCCAGGGCCATTCTCAATGAGCGCATTATCTCCGCCAACTCGCGTTTCCACCCGCCGCGTTTCTGGAAAAGTGATTCTCCCTGAATGCGACAATTGAGCGCCAAATCACCGGACACTAGCCGACTTTTCGTTCCCGATCCGCGTTCGCGGAGTGACTCGGCGATTTTATCGCCATCAGACATCCCTCGATGCCATTCCCCACCCGTTGAACCGGATCTCTACCAACGAAATAAAAGCGCGCCCGAATTACGACCGTCTCATCTCTTGAGCGGTTGGCGGCATTAGATAGTTTCGCAGGACTCGACCAGAGATCGATGGAATCCAGATCCATTCGAGAACAAACAGCAAATTCAGGAACAACTGAATCCTTGTTGTATCGCCCGATTGAACACTGGCAGCGCTCAGGAATCCGGACAGGAACAAGAATCCAGTCAGGACGCAAAAAATACTCCACCCCTTCTGTCTTCGGGAAAAAAACATATACCCAAACACAAAGCAGGAGGCCATGAGAGCCATGAAACCTGTCATGCCGAACAGAATATGCATCTTCCCGTGAAAGGTCATGCCCTCAGGGGAGCCGACCGGATCAACCACGAAAACTCCCTCGCCCGCCTGGCAGACGCCAAAAACTCCAAGGAGCAATGGCCCCGCAAATCCGCCTTTGACTGAGCGAAGTACCCGCCGGACTCCCACCGCTCCGCCGACGGTCAGCAAACCAGCGAACACACAATTAGCGATCTGGATCCAGCCCCATGGGCCAAGACTCAGCAGGCTTGGCTCGGTCTGGCTGAAATGAAACTCCGGACGACCTATAACCTCCATCGCGAAGATCAGTAGAAACACAGGCCCGGCAGCGATACTGCAACGAAGAAGCGCTTTTGTGGAGGACATCGGGTGTCCGAGCACCTCAGCATTCTGGTTGGGGATCACGATCGAATTGTGCATAGCGGTTTCCTTCCTCAATGTGGGGCCATCTACGTCAGCGGGCTCACCGCAGACTCTCCCTGTGCGAACGCTTCGCCAGGGACGGTTACTTCATGCCGCGGCCGGCAATGACCTTGGCCAATTTTCCGAGCTGACTCTCCATACCCATCACGGCTCTCTGCGTCCACTCGTCGCTGTGCATCGGATCGAGAGTCAGCACCATTCGCACCCTCTCACCCTGCTCCACCAATTCCACTTTGTTGCCGACATCGTACGGCTCAACGCCAGGGATGAAATCAGCCCGAAATGTGTAGGCAATACTCTTTCCCAAAACGACCTCGGTATAGGTCAGCTTTGATTCGGTCGTAAGAGGCATCCCGGCCTGCTTCATGAATTCGACTTGCGCTGGTTCGATGGCGGTCATGGCGTAGCGCATCTCTCCGCCGGCACGCAGATCAAGATCGTGGACCTTTACCGAAAACCCGCCAGGACCCCACCACGATTCGATTCCTTCTTTGGTCGTCCACAGTTCCCAGACGTCCTCAATCGAGCCGACATAAGTACGCTCGATCACAATCTTGCCGGCAGAACCCCTACTGGATTTTCCGTTCATGATGTTCTCTCCTTGATAATCTCCTCGCCTGAGGACCGGATGCCTTCCCCGCTTGCTTCCGCGTGAGGGCTTCGCCGAACTTGTCAAGACGACCTTCCCATAGTTGTCGATACCGGCTGATCCAGAGGTCAATGTCTCTGAAAGGTCCGGGACAAAGCGAATAGAAGCGCTTCTGCCCTTCAGGCCGAATTTGCGCGAAACCGGCCTCCTGCAGAATGCGGAGATGCCTCGACACGCCGGACTGATCGACATCGACGTTCTTCACGATATCGTTGACCGAGTGCTCGCCGCTCAGCATCAATTCAACGATGCGGAACCGGGTTGGGTCGGCCAGGATTTGGAGCGTCGATAAATGCATAACTATGTATATGTATCAATATGCATATTTAGAGTCAAGCCCAAATTCAGGAAATTCTTGCTCCTCACCCTCAGGCGTGAGGAATAGGGCGAGAGATCGGAGTTTCCTCTGGCCACTTAAGGTCAAATCAATCATTGAGCGTGATTTGGTCTTTTCAGATTAGATAGGTATCCGTAAACGCCATCAGTACGCCTCAGTTGAGAGAGAAGCGACGTGCCCCAATACTCCCTTATCGCTTTATCGAAATCGGAACCATCATCGTTTGGTAGCTGGGGTGTCCGGAGCCGAGCGTTTGCCACCGATTACAGGCACGAATTAGGCAGCAACCGTCGCGGCAGCAGGGAGGCTACCAATGGGCCTCATCGGGCGCTTCTTTCGCGCGATGAGGCTTCGCTGGAACTCTGCCCTTAGACTTTCTCCAACGTGAGATGAGTCGCATATTCCGAAAACTTGCGCTCCGTTATGCAAAACCCAAGCGCACGCAGGTCCACTCCATCAAACAACCGTTCACCTTGACCGAGGAGAACAGGTACGGACGCGAGGTGCAGTGAGTCAATCAGCCCAACCTGCAGAAATTGCCGGACCGTTGACACGCCGCCTCCGATCTTTATGTCTTTATCGCCAGCGGCCTTCTTGGCGAGCGCCAGTGCCTCCTCGATCCCGCCGGTCACAAAGTAGAAGGTCGTTCCGCCTTCCATGACCAGAGGCTCACGCTCGTGATGCGTAAGAATGAAGACTGGCGCATGAAATGGCGGATTGTCGCCCCACCAGCCCTTCCATGAGTTATCCGGCCAAGAACCGCGAACGGGACCGAACATGTTTCGGCCGAGGATAAACGCACCAAAGTTCTCCCTTGCCCGATGGGCGAATTGATCGTCAACGTCACCGATAGTTCCCCCTCCTCGCCCATGCATGGAGCAGTAGGTCTTCGTGTGAAAGAACCATTGAAAGATCTCCATTCCTCGCTTGCCTATTGGGGCATGCAGGCTCTGCTCGATCCCAGCGCTGAAGCCGTCCAACGAAACTCCAAATCCCGCGACACGTACCTTTGACATAAGGCTATTCCCTTCTGGATTGTTGTAGTAGAGTTCTTTCTGCTCTTGCCCCGTTGCAGCGCCAATGCGAGCATGCAAGATCCCACTAAAATCAAGATTGCTGCCGAGCAGCACTGGTCGTCATGGCGATTGTTGTCTGTTTTGCCCGCTCTCCTACTGCGGAGTGTCGTCGGCACTCCCCCGAGTCGAAGAAATTGGCATTCCTTTCGTCGGATCGTTCACAAAGTGCCAGAACCTTGCGAACCAAACTATGTACACCACAAAGACCAAGCCGATACTCGTCGCCCAGATCATTCTTACGGCCCTCCCAGTTTTGAAAAGGCGTCTAGAAGCCGCTTCTGGACCCGCAGCGCGACAGCGACTTCGTTCTCCTTCAGCTCTTTCATCAATGCACTGATGCGGGAATCTTCTTCTCTCCGGACGCGCCTAATCAGGCCCGCCCCAAGGGGTGTAAGCGCAATGAGGGGCGAACGACAATGGGCAGAGTTCTTGCGCCGTTCGGTCATTCCTGCGGCGGAGGTCTCATCGACCATGATCTGGACATACTGGCGCTGGATCTCGAGGGCACGGGCTAGCGTCGGCACAGTCTGCGCTCCATCGCGGCCAAGTATCTCCATCACCGCGCGCATCCTAACGGTAAGGTCGGTTCCTTCGAGGCCACGTTGAACAGCGCGTTCTATACGCTGCACCAGGGGCCTGGTATTCCAGATCAACTCATAAAGTCCGGGCTTCATATAATGACATGTATATTGTCATATCGACATTAATGATGTCAAGTCGGTAGCTAGATAGCAGAGGACGCAATCTCAAGAAACGCCTGAAGGACCTTGCCAAGCTCTGTTGTGCCTTACGAGCCAATGGCGGGATCGGTCCCCCTAAACGTACTTTTGGCCCGAGATCCTTCTAAATTTATGCATTATCCGCCAATGTGCGTTTCCAGGCGGGCAGATTCTGGAAACGTGGTTCTCCCTGAAGCCAACACTCGAGCAAAAGTCGCTTGCCCGGAAAGGCGGCCATCTGGCTGGTGACGAGAAGCAGGCTACAAATGAGCCTCCTCTGCCCTCCTGGCCGGAGTCTCCGAAACAGCCTGCCTTTACTTTCTGTTCCGTAGTTCGCGCATAATGATCACGCTGAGCGGGGGACATTTCATTCGACAGAGTTCGCGAAGGAAAGCATGGGCGTTTTGCGCGCAGGGGACCAAAATCTTTCCCCCGAGAACACAGGGCTACAGAGGACTACATTAGAGGGATTTTCGTTGATCCTAGACACCGTTGGGGCGCTGGCAAATCAACGACAGAAACTCAGAGCGAGTTTCTTCCTCATTGCCGAATACGCACTGGACGGCGACGCAGGCGGCTCTGCGATCGAAGCCCAAATCCTGCGGCGGAACGAAAGCAGAGATATCCATCTGCCGTGCGGCGCATTGAATACTGAAGGTCCCAAAACCAAAATCCCCGCCCATTCGCACAAACGGCGCGCGATAAGGACGGGGTACCTGGTCTGTTGAGCTTTACTTCGTGGGCCGCGACTCCGGCGGCACAAGACCTGCGAGACGGTAGTACACAACGAGCTGGCCGTAGTGTTCACCGCTATGTTCGATGATGCCGTATGCGATGTCGAGAACGCGCGCTTTCTGATGAGGGAAATAAACAAACTCCGTCATCATGCCTTTTTCGCCTTTGGACTGAATGGCGGCGGCTCCGTCGGCAAAGGATTTCTTTACGAATGCGACGATATCCGCCTTTGTTTTGTACTGGTCGCGTTTTGGATCTGCTCCCGCGGGAGGCTTCCGCCCCATCACCGTATCAGTGAAGTAGTAGTTTGAACCCGCCGCGTGCAGCAACTGCTCGGCGAAGCTCCGCTGCGCGGGTGTCGGCTTGAAGTCATATTTGTCCTCGGGGAAATCTTCGGCCATTGCCGTGAGCTTGCGGCCAATCTCATTCCAGGAATCGAGCACGACTTTCACTTCCGGTTCGGCAGGTTTGTCGGCTGCATCTTTCTTCATCGCGTCCTGGGCATGGGCGGGAAATGCAAATGCCAGCAGGACGAAAGCGAGAAACGGTATTCTTTTCATTTCTTTCTCCACGCTTGAGTTTCGCGAATCAAAGCTTCAGCTTCTTATTTCGTCTGCACCAGTCCTGCAACAACGGCAGCAAGTTTATCGAGTTGCTCCGCCCAGCCCTCGAGTTGCCCGCTCTCGATTGCGTTCTGCATGGTTTCGTTTCCAATGAAAGTGAGTTTCGTCTGGCCGTTTCCAATATCCTCAAAAAGAATCACGTTGTGCGCATCGTCTATGGCCTCAAGCTCTATTCCCAGCTGCTCAGGCTCAATCTTGTTTCCCTTCGAATCGGAAAAGTACATGGATGAGACGATCTTCTCGTACGGAACAATCTCATAGTATTCACCACCGTTCCAGCCCTCCCACCCATCCGGCGTTCTCATGCTAAGGAGAAATTTTCCTCCCACGCGAAAATCTATCTCACAAAAGGGTGCAGTGAAACCCTTCGGCCCCCACCACTGCATCACATATTTCGGGTCTGTCCACGCCTTCCAAACTAATTCGCGTGGGGCATCAAACACTCTCGTGATAACCATCGGCTCTGTTTCATTCACCGTGTTTTTTGTCATCTCTGACCTCCTCTTTCTTCATTTGCTTTACAACTTCATCCAGTTTGTCGAAACTCTCTTCCCAGAACTGGCGATAGCTGAACGCCCAGTCGCTGACTGTCTTAATCGCCTCCGGCCTGAGCGTGCACACACTCTCTCGTCCACGCTTCGTCTTGATCACAATCCTCGCTCGCACCAGGCAGGCAATATGTTTTGAAATCATCTGCTGCGAGAGTGCAAACGGTTCCGTCAATCCATGGACGGTGGCGGGCCCATGAGAGAGCTGTTCGATCATTGCCCGCCGGGTTGGATCAGATAAAGCCGCAAATGTTGTACTCAACCTATCCACAACCATATGGTAGTGGATTTCGGCTGAAAGTCAATTGGAATTCTCGCAATTCCAGATTTCTGTTCCCCGATCTGTGAACCCTGACACCTGCGCAACGAGTGGTAAACCGCCATAAGTGGCCCGTACTAATGGTGTGTAGAATATTGCGCTTTTTGCAGGTGATGTTGCTCTAGCTTGGCTAAGATAGCCATTGGCTGTTCCAAAACTCTCGGTTACTCGAGTTGCGATCTCCGCTACACGTGTGGCTTTTTGGCCCAGGCTGGCCTCAGGAGGCCCGATGCTCTGTCTAAATGAGTTCCAGTCTGCCGCCCCCAACTGGTGAGTCCGTTTCTGCGGGCTGCGCTGACCTTGCAAAACGGTAAGAAATCCCGCTGAAGAATAATAGAACACCTCTGAGTCCCGCGCCAGATCATGGTTTTCGGCAAGCTGCTAGTTTTGTAAGATTGGCCGCTAATCTCCGCCAAAGCGTGTTTCCTGGCGTTAAGACGTTGAAATGTGGTCAGCCAAGCAAGCAGGTGAGTAACGATTCCAGTTTTGCGACGAGCCTTTCTCCAAGAACTCCCGTGCCCGAGCCAGCTTGGCTTCTTGACCCCGCGGACTGAACCAGCGCACGTTCGCTAGGGTAGGAAGAATGCGCGAGTTTGCGCCGGCAGTCTAGCTGCGTGCAGGCGTGCTGACGGATCGTCCTACGTCCGACACTTCATCTGTCCCCGCAGACTGTTCATTTGCGGACGCCGGCGCACGAAATTGCACGCAGGTCGGCCAACGAGCCACTCTTTCCTCAGGCATCCATTTGTGAATCGTCAATGAGTTAGTGACGAGCGAAATGTGGTCAGCAGCTTGCTCCATCCAAACCAGGACTGGTCGACGCATTGCAATTCGAGCATTGGTGTTCTGAGCAGGAGGCCATCGATCGGCATGTAATCACGATTTGAAAGAAAGATCAGAGCTCACGCCAGAGTCAGAACAAAACCGACCAAGCATCTCGTTTGGCAGTGTCCCACTGAACCAGAGATAGGAATTCTCTGCGAACAGCCTTGCGATCCGTATGTCTTAAATTCATCTCTGCTTTTCAATGGTGGGTGCATGAGATCACAATCATTTGCGATCTTACTCGTGGTGGCCGCTGGCGCGGTCTCTGGTCTGTACGCCCAGCAATCGGGCGTGGAAGTGCTCACCCGCGCTGCGGCCCTAAACACTGAGGGAGATTTTCGTGCGGCTCTCGGGTTAATCCAACCGCTACTTGACTCAAATCCTCAGAAGCTGGATAACGTCGTCGCTGGCGTTGCCTGGAACATTCGCGGTCTTTCCCTTCAGAACGTCGGGGACCTTGACGAGGCGCGACGAAGCTATGAGTCGGCGATCAAAATATTGCGCGCCCTACCCGATCAGAAGATACAGTACGCAAACGCGCTGGATAATCTCGCATCTTTCGAGGCTGATAACGGTCAGTTAAAGGAGTCGAAGGTGTTGCGCCTCCGTGCAAAGGAGTTGTACGACTCTGCCGGCGACCATGCTGGAGTTGCCCGTACTGCGAGTAGTCTGGCCATCATTGAGCTGGCCTTGGGCAGCCGGAGAGAGGCGCGCCACTACCTGGCCTATGCATCTCGTGAGGAAGCGCAGGTAACTACTCCCGACCCCCTAAATCTCGCCTGGATGTTCGGCGCGGAGTGCCTGCTCGATGAGGCAGAGGGGAATTTCCAAGCTGGGTTAGACCGAATCAATCGAGTCATCGATTTGTGGATCCATTACTTTGGTCCGAATTACTACTTACTTGCACAAGCCTATTCCATTCGTGGCCGCCTGTATCAAGTGCTGGGGGATGACTCGCGGGCTGAGGAGGATCTGCGACACTCTCTGGTGCTTCTTTCGGACACCCACGAGGAGAACTCGAATTTGTATTTCGTCGTAGAAATTCTGTACGCCAAGGTTTTGAAGAATTCTGGGCGCAAGGATGACGCATCGCGGATGGAATCCAACGCCCGATCGGCACTCGAGCGTCTCCGTCATCAGCAATGCGCGGGATGTACCATCAGCGCCGAAGGCATCCGATAGCCGCTCCGTGATTTTCCGGAGTATCTTGTCAACGATTGAGGCCTGAATGGAAAAGAATTACCGCGGCGCAGGCCTTAGGGTTCTCAATGAGCATGCAGTTGCCGAGTGTCGAGTCTATCCGGGCAGCCTGGAAACGTGCCTCGGCCTGTGGGCACCAATTGTCGGCCACGTCGAGGGGAATCCTCGCATGCACGGCTGGCATGTCGATTCTGATCTGCAGCATTCTTATGCTTCATATCTCCGCCACGGCCGTTGCACCTCGTAGACCGGCGTGGCAGTCACCGCCTCTTTGTTTACGGAGAGCAGCTTTCGCCGTAGCAGCCACCCCACAGCCACCTGTGAGGCGGAGCGCGAGAGGCCCGTTTCCTCAGCCAACCTGGCGTAGCTAACCGCGATTGGCTTGGCCAAGCGTTGTTGCTCGGCATATAGCCAGAAGTAGATAAGAAAGGCCGCAGGCTTATGGTCATGCCCGACCAAGTCGCGCAACAGCGTTCCGTGGACGTAAGGATCGAGAATGATGTCGCGCTTCATGCCTATACCTGTTGAAGGTATAGCAAAGAATCGCAGATTGTGTTTACTCGATGCAGCACTTACGCTTGCGCAGGTGGAGGTACGAGAGATGATTCGAGGGATTAAATTCATCAGTGTCCTGTTAAAAACCAAGACGCGGCGTTGAAGTTCTACACCGATTCAGTAGGATTCAAGGTGAAAACAGACCAGGAGTTCATTCCCGAGGACAGCGGTGGATTGAGCTGTCAATCCCAGGCGCCGATACCGGTCTATCGCTCTTCACGCCGGAAGGACATGAGGATCGTATTGGTACATTTCAATCTATTTCTTTCTGGTGCGATGACGTTTTTCAGACAGCCGAAGTGCTAAAGCGCAGCGCGGCGTCAAGTTCTTCCAGGAACCAAAGAAGGAATCCTGGGGCTCGTCGGCAATTTTTGAAGATCCGGAGGGCAATAAATTCGTGCTGAGTTCTCGGTAGTTCTGATGCAGGGAAATCGAAGTTTGGCGGGTGGCCAGGATCTTATGCTGGATTAACCAACTAATGGTCCCACCGGTGCCTCGTATCTTGGGGCCGGTTCGGAAGGCGATTCAGAATCTCGATTCATGCCAGATCGCCAAGTCGCGTTTCCACGCTCTGGAGGTCTGGAAACGTGATTTGGCCTGTACGCGACACCCGATATCAACTCGGAACGCCTAGCAAAAGATAATGTGAATTCGATAATCGATTGCGCTGGGCGGTGCCGAGTTCTTGATTGGTTGATTCGCTAATGTTGAGACAATCGAATCTATGGGAAATACAAACGCCAAAGACTTCTGGTCTCGCCGGGATTTCGTCAAGACCGCAGCCTCTGTTGCGCTGGGTCGCGTCGCTTCAGGAAGAGTGCTTGCACAAACTGGTGCGAGCCGCAGAGTGCTCGCGTATGTGGGCTCCTATACGAGTGCGATCGATGGCGGAAGCAACGGGAAGGGAATCTATCGTTTCGAAATGAACGCTCGCACGGGCGCGTTCGCGAGTCAGAAGCTGGTTGCCGAGACGCCCAATCCCTCGTGGATCGTCATTCATCCTTCGAAGAAGTATCTTTACTCAGTCAATGAAATCGTCAACCAGGAAAACGGTTCGGTGAGCGCGTTCGCCATCGATCCGACAAGCGGTGACTTGACACCCCTGAACGTCGTCAGTTCCGAGGGCAGAGGACCGGCCCACATGAGCCTCGATGCATCGGGCAAGTATGCCTTTGTCGCGAATTATGCGGGCGGCACGTTTGCCGTGCTGCCCATTGTGGAGGGAGGAAGACTGGCAGCTGCCATTGATGTTCACCGCGACTCCGACTCGGTGGGCGCCAGGTCAGCAACCAAAGCCCCACCGGGAAGTTTTGCGATCAGCGGCCATGATGCTCCACATGCGCACATGATCGCGGCCGATCCCAGCAATCGGTATGTGCTTGCCGTCGACTTGGGACAGGACAGGATTTATGTCTACCGGTTCGACGCCGCCACCGGGAAGTTGACTCTGTCTGAGGGCACGTCATTTGTTTCCTTCCCAACAGGAGATGGACCGCGTCACTTTGTCTTTCATCCGAACGGTCGCTGGATCTACGCGCTGGGCGAAGAGTCTTCAACCGTTACTTTCTTCCACTACGACGCCGTTCAAGGGACGTTGGCTTTGCAACAGACCATTTCCTGCCTGGCGGCAGGATTTGCTGGCACCAACGTCACCTCGGAAGTGGTCATCTCGCCGGACGGCCGGTTTGTCTACGCCGCCAATCGTCTGCACCACACCATTGCCACCTGCTCAATCGGCAGCAGCGGGGAACTCAAACTGCTTGGAGAAGTCTCGACCATGGGGGATTATCCGCGGCATTGCACATTCGATCCAAGCGGCGATTTCTTCTATGTGTGCAATCAGCGCAGCGACTGCATCACCTGCTTCAAGGCCCATCGCGAGACCGGACTGCTTTCGTTTACTGGGCAATATGCGCCGGTTGGAACGCCGTCGATCGTGACCTTCCTTTCTTGAGAAAGGACGGCGCCTGGTACCTTCTGCCACGTTACCCGCAAAATTAGAAAACGGCCAGTTCCGTTACCCAATGAGGCCTGTTTTGGGCTATGGTGGTTTCAGGCGGATTCATGCTCATTCATGCCGATCCGCGTGGTACTCCATGATTCTGATGGGTTTGCGCTTCGGAAAAGTCTTGTAGCGGTTTGACTTAGAAGGCAATGGCGGAGGGAGAGGGATTCGAACCCCCGGTACCCTTTCAGGCACAACGGTTTTCAAGACCGCCGGTATCAACCGCTCACCCATCCCTCCGCGGGAGAGAACTCCACCGGTTTCACCAGTTTACTGCAATTTGATCGATCGGCCCCTATCCCCGATCCGGTTGGGCGGCGGCTTTGGGCCCGCGATGCTCTTCATGCCTCGAATGAAATTGGGGATTCGCCTTGAAACCCCTGAAATCACAACGGATACTGGCAAAGGATGTTACAAAAGGAGTGCATGCCCAAGCGACAACGACCGTCGGCGACGATGCAGCCCGGACAGCCTATCAGCCTGCGCACTCTTGGCGAGTATCTGAATCTTTCCCCCGCCACCATCTCCCTCGTCCTGAACAACGCCCCCGGAGTTCGCTCCATTCCGCAGGAAACCCGTGACCGGGTGACAGAGGCTGCGGCCAAATTCGATTACCGGCCCAGCTTCTATGCGCGATCGCTTCGCAAGCGTCAATCTTTCTCCATAGGTGTCCTGGTTCCCGAACTGAGCGATAGCTATGCCACGCAGGTCCTTTCGGGTGTCGAAGAATTCCTCATCGAAGAGGGCTATTTTTATCTCACTGCCAGCCATCGCCGCAAGCCTGACCTCATCGAGGAGTATCCTCGCCTGCTGATGGAGCGTTCCGTCGAGGGCTTCATCGTCATCGATACAATTCTGGAGAAGAGCCTGAGTCTGCCCGTCGTCGTTGTCGCCGGCCATCGCAAGATCGAGGGCGTCACCAATGTGGTCCTCGACCAGAAGCGCGCCGCGGAGCTTGCCCTTCGCCACCTCTATCAGCTTGGTCATCGCAAGATCGCATTCATGCGCGGAGGCAGCCATAGTTCCGACGCCGACGATCGCTGGAACTGTCTGATGGCTGTTGCCAGGGACATGAAGATCCCGGTGCTGCCCGAACTGATTGTCCAGCTGGAGCTCCGGGTCTCAACGCCGGAACTGGGTTTTGCGCCCACCAATGAGCTGATCGATCGCGGGCGGGACTTCACCGCGCTTGTCTGCTACAACGACATTGCGGCGATCGGAGCCATTCGCGCGCTGATGAACCACAGGCTGCGTGTTCCCGAGGATGTGTCGGTCGTGGGCTTTGACGATATCCAGGGAGCAGCCTTCCACAATCCAAGCCTTACAACCATCCGGCAGCCATTGCACGAGATGGGCATGGTCGCTGCCCGTATCCTGCTGCAGCGCATACGAGGCCAGGCGACGTTTCCTGATGTCGTACCCATTCACCCGGAACTGGTGATTCGCGAATCCACATGTCCGCCGCGGCGCGGGCGTGCCAGGAAGGGCTGATTTTCCCCATGGCCCCACCGGCCCCAGGCTTTCTCCGCGGGCCTTCCCATCCCAGGCGCTCTGCAGGGCAAACGCTTGCCGTGCTGCATCCGGTCTTCGCTCTTACCGGAGTTCTTCATTCCATCGGGGGACCACTGCTTCCCTCGCTGGCCATGACGTTCTGCTTGACCGACAGCCAGTCAGGCCTTCTTTTCCTTGTCTACTTCGCCGGCACTTCACTCGGCGCGTTGCTCTGCGGACGCAATCACGCTCGCTCCATTACGTCTGGGTTTGTAGGGCTGACGTGCGTGTGTTTATTAATTGTCCTTAGCAACCGTGCCTTCCTCTACCTGCTGTTCCTGCTGCTGGGTGTTTCGGTCGGGGTGCCGATGACTGCGGTCAGCATGCTGGCGGGGCGCATGTTCGGCGTGCGCAGCGCCGCTCCGCTTGCGTTTCTCAACTTCAGTTGGAGCGCCGGCGCGCTCCTTGCTCCGTTGCTGGCGGCGCGCTTGCTCGTGAGTCACACTTATCGCGCCGCCTACCTCTTATTGGCATTTACCGCTGCACTGGCCGCGCTTGCGTGTTGGTCCCAACTCGATCATCGTCCCGAACCTGCGCTGTTGCACGATTCACCTGCCCGGGCGTTGAACCTGCGCGTCATCATCCTTTTCGCACTTCTAACTTTCCTCGAAGTGGGCATCGAGAACACGACCGGATCGTGGCTGGCGACGTATGCGCTGCGAACGACGGGCGCGGGCGGGTCTCTGGCTGCGGCTACCACCTCGTTCTACTGGGCCGGATTCCTTGCCTCACGTGGATTGTCATCCCTGTTGCTGCTGCGCGTGGATCCGATTCGCCTGCTCCGTCTCGCCATAGGCGCCGCGTTCGTGGCCGCGATTGTTCTCGTCGGTCTTCCGGGGACGGAAGACCATGCTGTTGCCATGGTCGTTCTGGGGGCAGCATTGGCCCCCATCTTTCCGCTGTTGCTGGCCAGGTTTTTTGCTACCGCTCGAAGTTCGTCCGATTCGCGATGGGTGCTGGCGGTTTGCGGATTCGGCGGGTCGGTCCTGCCATGGTTCACAGGCTGGCTATCGGCTCGCTCAGGCAGTCTGCGGATGGGGTTAATCACGGTCCCGGCCGCCCTTTTCCTCATCCTGTGTCTTCTTCCGCTGATCGGCACTCAGCGGTTCGCTGCTGCCGCAGAATAACTCGGGGAGAAACAGAAGGGGAGCCTGCGCCAGCTCCCCCTTATATGGTGAATTCCCGCCGGGCTTACCGTTTGCCCTCTAACTCGTCCGCAAGTGCGTTCGCGCCATATAGCTTCCGCAAGCCTTCCATCATGCCTGCGGAGTGCACCGCGACGGCCCGGTTCTTCTCGCCTTCATAGACAAAATCACCGGCCAGCGATTCGATATTGCCATCGAAAATCAGCCCCACCAACTCGCCTTCGCGATTCACTACCGGCGAGCCCGAGTTGCCGCCGATGATATCGCCGGTCGAAACAAAGTCAAACGGAGTGGCAAGGTCAAGCCTGTCCCGCCCCGCCGCTTCTTTGGGAGTCAGATCGAAGGGTGGTTGATTGCTGAAGCTGGATGCGCGGTCATACAGCCCGTAAAACGTCGTGAACGGCGGAGCGATCGTGCCGTTATACGGATAGCCCTTCACTGTGCCGTAGCTCAACCGCAGCGTAAATGTCGCATCGGGATATACTTCCTTGCCGTACACGAGGAAACGCGCTTTGCCGAGTTGTTCGCCCGCCCGCGTCAATACGCCCTCAAGCTCGTCGTGCTGCCAGCGATAGTATTCGCGCGCCAGGGGGTCGGTTCGGCGCGCTGCCACGATCATGGGATCGGTCGAGGCGGCCACCGCTGCTTCTCCGCCCGCGACAAGAGCCTTGCGCACCTCCACGTCATACAGCTTGGTGCCATCGACGACGGAGTCCACAAAGGCGTCTACATCCTTGCCCTGGGTCAGCGCATGAAGGTATTCGTCGTCTTTCCCCAGCTTCTCCGCGGCAAGATTAAGGGCCGTCTTCATCCACAGCTTTTCAGTGGAAGGATAGATCTTCGCAGGGGAGAACAACTGGAATTTCATTGTTTCGAGTTGCGCGTCGTGATAGCCGGGAAGGCGTTCCCCATCGGGCTTTTTCTGTTCAATCACCATTTGCACAATCTGGCGCGCAATCGTGAACAGCCGGCTGTCGGTCCGCCGGAAGATCATTGCCTTCGTCCGTGGCGCCGCTTTCTTTTCGGTTGCGGCGATCGTGTCCCAGGCGCTTCCATAGTCCTTCTCCCACTCGGGATTCGCTGCCACCTTGTTGCGAAAATCGTCCTCTTCAGCCTGTTTCTTCGCGGTTATGGCTTTGTCTGCCAGGGCTTCCGCACGTCCGATGTATACCTTCAGGCTGTTCTGCAGCCCGAAGATAGTCGTGCTCACCAGTCGTGCTTGCTCCTGGCCCTTCGCGCCGAACTCCTCGGCGGCGGCGATACGTCGCCTGAGATACTCGATAACGGAGGGCTCGATCAGTTCGCGTTCGTACGCCAACTGGGCGACCGTGTCCTGGCGCTGCGTCGACCCCGGATGACCCGAAATAAAGATCAGCTCGCCTGGCGCGGCTCCCTTGGCACTCCACTTCAGGTAGTTCTCGGTGCGCAGCGGCTTTCCGTCCTTGTCGTAGACACGGAACAAAGCCATATCCAGGTCGTAGCGCGGATAGGTGAAGTTATCCGGATCGCCTCCGTAGAAGGCTGCCTGCTGCTCCGGCGCAAACACCAGGCGAACATCGGTGTAGGCCTTGTACTGATAGAGCCAATACTCGCCCCCCTCGTACAACGACACGACGTCGGAGCGAAGACCGGTCTTGTCCTTGCTTTCCTTAGCAATGGCTGCGATCTCGGTGTCGAGAGCCTGCAACGCCTTCGTCTCATCCGCGATTCCCTTGGCTGCGTCCTGCACGCGCGTGGTCACATTTTGCATAGCCACCAACACATTGACCTCGAGGTCGGGAGACTTCATCTCCTTGTCGGCGGAATCGGCATAGAAGCCGTCGCGCACGTAGTCGTGCTCGGCGGTCGAATTCTTCTGAAGCTGGCCTCGCGCCACGTGGTGGTTAGTCAGGAGCAGCCCGTTGGGGCTGACAAACGAGCCCGACCCGCCATCGTTGAGGCGCACGCTTGACAGCCGGATATGGTCGAGCCATTCCGGGGTCGGCGTAAAGCCATACTTCTCCTTGAGAAGCTTTACGGGCGGATTGTCAAAGGTCCACATCCCCTCTTCGGCATGGAGGGCGGGGTGCGTCGCGACCAACAACGCAACGGCTGACAGTGCTGCAGAGCGAAATATTCTTGCAATCATCGATTCCTCATCATTTGTTTGAGTCGGCAAGTATCGAACCTTACCAGCGTTCCAGGCCTTTAAGCAAGGTCTGAGGGATAAGACGTACAAACTTTGTGTTGAGTCACACACTCATCCCTGATCCCCGTTCTCCGAATCCTGTTTCGTGCCCCTACGGCATCACCATCACTTCCACGCCGCTGGCCGCATCTTTCTGGTGAAACACTTGTTCGGTCGCGCTCCGGAACTCCTCGGCCCGCGCGTTCGGAATGTCGGTGAATGTTTGCGGATTGCGATCGGTCAGAGGAAACCACGAGCTCTGCACCTGGACCATGATGCGATGCCCGCGGCGGAACGTGTGGTAGAGATCCGGCATGGTGAAGTTGATGTCCGTTTCCTTGCCGGGGACCAGCGGTTCCGGTTTCTCCCAGCTGTTGCGGAACTTGGCGCGGAAAGGCTCGCCGCGCAACAACTCCTCATAGCCGCCCATGTGCAGCGGCGGCGCATCGGTGATGCGCTTGTTGCCGGCCGCAGTTCCCTCCGCGTCGGGATAGTTGTCCGGATACACATCGATCAGCTTCACCACGAAATCCGAGTCTGTGCCGGAACTGGCAATCTTCAGCTTTGGCGAGATCGGACCGGCGATCGTGACATCTTCGTCGAGCGGATCGGTCTGATACACCAGCACGTCGGGGCGATAGCTTGCGAAGCGTTGATCGTCCACCATATAGCGTTGGGGCACGGTGTCGGTGGTGTAACCCACAAACGGCACGGGATGATTCGGATCGCTGACATATTCGTCCACTCCCTTTGGTTCCGCCGGCGGATCGAAGCTCAGCTTCCCTCCCGCGTGGAAGTAGAGCGTCTTCGCGGCGGCCGGTTTAGGCGGCCAGTCGTCGAGCGTGCGCCACACATTCGTTCCCGTCTCAAACACGACCGCTTTCGGCTGCGTCGCGCCCTTGCCCTTCAGGTAGTGCTCGAAGAAAGGGAACTGGATGTTGGCGCGAAAGTATTCAGCCGTCTTCGAATTGAACTGCACATCCCCCAGATGACTGCCATCGGTGCGTGCCCAGCCGCCATGCACCCACGGCCCTTCTACGAGTGTGGCCGGTGTGTCCGGGTTGAACTTGTTGATGGCATGGAACGTCTTGAAGGGGCCGCTGAGGTCTTCAGCGTCATACCAGCCGCCTACCACCAGCACCGCGCACTTCACGTTTTTCATGTGCCGCGACAAATCGCGCGCCTGCCAATAGGCGTCGTAGGTGTTGTGCGTCACCTGGTCGTTGAAAAGCCAGTTGGACCCCTTCAAGTACAGCTTGTCGAGATTCGCAACATTTCCCGCCTGCAGATAGAACTTGTAGCTGTCCGGTGTGCCGAAACTGAAGGGCGTTGTTGGCTGTGGTGTCTGCGGCTCGGTCTGGGGGTGGAAGGAAACGTAGAAGCCGAAGTTGGCCGACAGCATGAAAGCTCCGCCGTGATAGCCGTCGTCGCCCATAAACAGGTCCGTCATCGGGGCCTGGGGGCTGGCCGCCACCAGCGCCGGATGCGAGTCGATGATCGAAGCAGAAGTGTAGAAGCCCGGATATGAGATGCCCCAAATCCCCACTTTTCCGTTATTGTTCGCCACGTGCTTCAATAGAAAATCAATCGTGTCGTAGGTGTCGGAAGCGTCGTCCACGTCCTGCGGCGACTTCTTGTTGTCGATGTGCGGCCGCATCTCCTGAAAGTCGCCTTCGCTCATCCACCGTCCCCGCACGTCCTGGTAGACGAAAATATACCCGGCCTTTTCGAACTCCTCTGACGGCCCAAGGCGCTGCGGGTACCGGTCTTCTCCATAAGGGCCCACATTATAAGGAGTCCGATCCATCAAGAATGGATAGGGACCGCCGTTAGCATCCTTGGGCACATACACCGCCGTGAACAGGCGCTTCCCGTCCCGCATGGGAATGCGGTACTCGTATTTGGTGTAGTGCGTGCGGACATAGTCATCGGCGGGCTGAGGCGCAGGCTGCTGCGCTCTCGAAATTGTGATCAGACAAGCAATCAGGCCCGGCACGGCGCAAGAACGGCGAAACAATTTAAGCATCGTAAAGTCGTAGTCTCCCCACACTCCAGAATATTCCACCGAAACCGTGCGGTCAGGCGAACGGGCGGTAACATCGAACTTACCTGAACTCGGGCGGTTTTTCCTCATCCCACCCCTCTTTAACCATTTACCCGGTTCACATAACCCTGAGACAGTCCTGAGAGCGCTCATCCTGGTTCGCCGGAGCTGTACCCTTTATCGCCGAAAGGAGAGCCATGTCGACCGAATACCGTGATTTCCTTGCCCTCCCGTATGAGGAACTCGAAGAACTCAATCTGCAGGCCAAGAGAGAACGTGTCAACCGTGTTTCCATCGACGAAATCCGCGAAAAACGCCTCAAATATCTGAGGGATGAAGAGCGCATCAAGGCGGTGACGGTTCTGTTTTCCGACCTGGAAGGCCGCCTCCACCTGCTCGACTATGACAAGAAGTTTCTCCTGGGAGCTTACGAGAACCTCACTTTCGACGGTTCCTCAATCCGTGGATTTACCGCGCAAAAGGAGACCGACCTGCGCCTCGGCATCGATTGGAGCGCGTTCTACTGGGTTCCCGCCGATGTTTTCGGCAACGGCAAGGTCCTCGTTTTCGGAATCGTCATCGACAAGGATGGCACCCTCTATTCCGGCGACCTGCGCGGCGTCTTGAGAACTACGCCGACAAACTCTATGCCGAAAAGCAGTTCACGCTCAATGCGGCGACTGAAATCGAGGGCTTCCTCTTCGCTGGCAAAGATGCGGAGAAGAAGTACCACGAGACAGGCAGATTCGATTTTGTCTCTACCGGCGGCTACTGTCATTCGCTGCCTCTCGACCCGCTCCGCCAGTTCATCGACACCGCGGCTGAAGTGCAGCGCGCCATGGGCTTCGAAAACGAAAAGGACCATCCCGAAGTGGCGCCCGCGCAGTTTGAAATCAACTTTGGCTACAGCGAGGTTGTCGCTGCCGCCGATCAGATTCAGCTCTACAAGCTGCTGTGCCGCCAGATCGCCAACAACTACGGCTTCACCGCCTGCTTCCTTCCCAAGCCGATTGTGGGCGTTAACGGCAGCGGCATGCACACCAACGTGTCCGTCTCCCAGGGCAAGACCAACCTCTTCTGGGACGAAAAGGGCGAAGAACAGCTTTCGAAATTCGGATGGGACTTCCTCGACCGCGTCCTTACCCGTGCTGTCGATCTGTGTCTCATCTTCAATTCCAGCGTGAACGCATATCGCCGTCTTGATCCGCACTTCGAGGCGCCAAACCAGATCCGCGCTTCTGCCACCGACCGAGGCGCCATGATACGCGTGCCCATCGGCAATCACCGCTCCATGCGCACCGAAGTGCGTGCAGTGGCGCCTGACGCTAATCCCTACCTGTCGATGTACTCCATATTCAAGACCAGGATCGTCGGCGAAATTTCTGATGTGGATGGCCTTCGCGCCGGCGGCCGCTATCTGCCTGACAACATTTACAAGGTCATCGCCGACTTCCGCGCTTCCGATTGGATCGCCAAAATTCTTGGCGCCGATGTCCAGGGACGTTATGCCGATCTGAAAGAAGCCGCTGCCGATCGCTGCCCTAAACTGCTGGGAACCATCGTCAAGGGATCCGAAGTGCAGTTCCACCACGCGGTCTGCAACCAGTCACTGTGGAACCTGTTCTAGATATTCGCAAGGAAAGATGGGGCCCATTCTAACGGCGTCGTCAGACGTCGTTAGGGTGGGTAGCCGCCCTTTCCAAACGTTCGCGGATCTCAGGTGTTTGACGATTTCCAACTCTGTGCCACAATGACGCCATACGTGTGTGTTCGCCTTGATTCCAAACCCGCACTCACGTCTCAGCGTCGGATTCGCTTATCCCCAGCGCAGCCACAGGCGGCGCAGATCGTCCGCATCACCGTTTCGGACATTCATTAGCTGTTAATGAAACCGCTTCCGGCCAACACCTGGTACAACTCCATGGCCGCCACGTTGCGGCGTCCGTTTGCGAATGGCCTCGAATTGCTGGCCAACTACACCTGGGCCCACGCTTCCGACACCGGCCAGGTGCAGGGTGCCAACGGAACCTTCTATGGCGACGACACC
>Ga0207028_1083_pt1 | contig 22876 bp, 25 predicted proteins | sample Alteio_BWMinCont_41_FD_153287 | JGI IMG/M metagenome (GOLD analysis project Ga0207028, IMG submission 153287) | Enriched cells from forest soil in Barre Woods Harvard Forest LTER site, Petersham, Massachusetts, United States -... | ecosystem: Environmental > Terrestrial > Soil > Temperate forest >... | reverse complement strand
TGGATCAGCTGGCAGCTAATTTAAGCTTCACAACCGCTGGCGATGCACTCTGAATCAGAGAAGTTCCGCCTGTGCGGGTATAAAGTAGGTAGCCTTTTTCGAGCGTATCCATGTACCTTTCGTCCAGCTTGACGATGCTAGGACGCGATTCCGTACGCAGCAAGTACGCCTGACGATAGTCACCAAAAAGGACAGGCGTAGCATTCGCCACGGCTGCCCCTGCACTGGTTGCATTAGGCATCGCTTGGTTGATTACAATCGGAAAGCCCATCAGCTTATCGAACGGTGCAGAGTCACTTGGATCAGGTACGAAAAAAGGTCTCCCGAAGGCATCTTTCAATGAAATCAGGTAGCTTCGCGTGGAACTGCTAAACGACCATTTGGCGTTTGGCAGGTAAGGGGGATCAACAGCCGAATAAACCGAGACCAGATCAGTCCATCCGATACCGCCCGCAAGGGTAGCAGTCGTGAAACCGATAGGTGCAGCACCAAGCAACCCACCGGAAGTCTGATTAGGCAGAGTCGTACCTGCCGAGTCAGTACCCAGTGTGATTGCCTTCTCCAGCCCGCGTCCATAGCGAAGAGAGAACATCTCCTCCAGAAGCGTATCTAGGTTAAAGCTGGAGTCCTGCAACTCCTGCACCGACACCTTTACAAGACCACCACTCAAAGTATCTACGCCTACAATCTTGCTGCTGAACGTCGGGTCGGTCTCTGTCGGACTGGAAGTACCTTCAGTCGCCAACAAAGTCAGACCATTGCTGGTGTCATTCGACAAACTGACCTTCAAAGGCGCACCGTTGTTATCGGTCACACGCTGGCGCACTTCCTGACTAATAGGACCGTAGAACTTCAGAGCCTGATTCAGGACACCTTCAAACTCCTGCGGGATCAGAGCGCCACCAGTGGCGTCCGAAGTCGTCAACAGGTCACGATACTCTGCCTCTACACGTCCATTAACCATGAAGGAACGCATCGCCTTGTTCAGACGGTCCCTGCGTTCGTTACCGCTACTGCCATGAATGGGACCACGTGCAGCAGAACGTTCGAAGTAGTTAGCTTCGCGCTGCTCTGTCTCATACTTTGCCATGCGCTCTTCGCGGGCGATGTCAGACTCCAGGGCATCGACTTCTTTACTCATCTTGTCGAAGGACGAACGCGATTCAGTGTTAAACCCAGCCAGAGAAAGTTGCTGCATGTCAGTCAGAAGTTTGTTGCGTTTATCTTTAAGTTCATTAACCTTAAAATTCAAAGTAGGTAAAACCTTCTGCCCACTATGGGGCGGTTATAGACACACGTATGCGAAGGCGCGGTACGCACCTGCAAATGGTCTTTAGTTGTCGGGGATATGGGGCAGCTATCTGGTGAATGCCAGGGCTACCCAGGCAGGGAGAAAACCTTAGTTACAGACTGCGACGTTTCGCAAGTACCCAACGAAGGCAGCGTTCGCTGTCGTCATCATGTAAGGCGTTGTAGTTATCGCAACTGTCATCTGCACTGCACTCTGCACAGTTGTCTGCTTGGCATTCGGCGCAAGTACAGTCACAATCTCTGTCTTCTTCGTCGTCATCGTCGCAGTGACAGTCAGGATTATCCTTGTCGTCAGGGTCGTCACAGTCGCAGTCGTCTGCATCTCGCTTCGCCAGCTTGCTTCTAATCGCTCGTGCATCGACCGATGTCGAGTTATAGGCAGGGAATGATGTGACCGAAATTTCGTGAATTTCCATCGCCAGGATGGTACGAACCATCTGCCCATCCTTCATTGCCCAGCTATCATCCGAAACGACAAAGCCCCAGGAGCAGCCAGTCAGCAGATTGTTGCTGATGTCTGTATAGGCATCGTTTGCCGTGTTGGTATCGAGCAGGTTGGCTTCAAAGAACAATCCTTTGTTGTCTACAGTCAGCTTCAGGTTACCTGCTGTCGTGCGGGCCAAAAGTAACTCTTGTTTGTGATCGCGGAGTAAAAGAATGTCGCTGGCAAGATTATTCAGGGCAGAAGCCGAGACATACTCGGTAAACCCACCCAAGTCAGCAGAAGGCTGGTTCAATCGGATGGCGTAACCTGAGATACGTTTGCTGCCATTCTTTGCTGCTCGAACTTGTAAGTTGCTTCCTGTTACAAAACTTCTAATCTCCGTTGTCTTCATTTGTCCTTTGTGTTGGGGAATATTAGATCGCATTGGAGTCACCATTCAGGAACGCTTCAAACGGGTCCACGTCATCCTTTGGTTGGTTAACTCCCAGGCGTTCACGACTAGTCGGGTCGAGTCCTAGCTTGGCAGCAAGTGACTGCATCGCCTGCTTCTCATCTTTGGCAATCGTCACGGACGGATTTTTGACCACCTTGTAACCGACTACGTTACCTGTCGAACGGTTAACTACTGGTTCCTTCAGAGTGAGTCCATGCTCTCGGATGTCCGACTGTGCTAGACACCAATTGGCATAAGACTCACAGTAGGCAGCTAAAAGTTCGGTCGTGGATTCGTCCAGATGTATGTTTGCTGCTACTAGGCGCTTCCATAGGCGCTTCGCTACAGCAGATAGGTCTCTGGGTACCTTTGGGGCAGAATCGGACGAATTAGCCGCGCATATTATGCGTTTTCTACCAGGACGGGCGGTACCTTGCAGTTGCTTAATGTGATCTGCCTTACGGTTATAGTTGGGCATAATTCAGTTGACTTTCACTTAGAATGGGAGTACTTTGGTATGAGTTCAGGGGTAGTTACGAGCCTAGTAGCAAGTGGTTCCTGCCAGGGTAGAACGAGCTAAAACCTACAAAAAAATGGATAAACTGGTGACATCGAAGCCCATACACAAAACTTTGAAGGTGGCTGCGTGCAAATGAGACTAAGGCGCGTTCCCACGTCGGTCGTGTAGAATCAACCACTTACCCCCTATCCCCTTCAAAAGCATCTAACTCATACCAATCAATCGACCACTCTCTAAGAACCACAAAGACACCAGACAGACGCAAGGATGGCAACCCGCTGCTACCTGATGTCGCGTGGCAGCTACCTGTAGCCAGCGAACAATGGACACATAGGTGTCATCTGCCCTAGATGGTTAGGGAGCCGATTACAGGTAGCAAACTTCAGAAGGCTTCGATAGATGCCAGGGCAGAACGCCAGAGAATAGGCAGGTTGCAGCAGTCATCTGGTTGCTTGTCCTCAATGTCACATGGTATGTAGCGGTCGTTAGCATCGGGCCATAGACGGCGGAATTCACCCAGACTAAATGATGGCTGCCTATATGTGGCTGTTACCACGTTGCAGACAGGCATAGTCACTGTCGAGAACGATTTATGAGCAGACCACACAGATTCCAAACGGTCACGCTTGCTGGCGAAAAAAGGACGCTGACCTTGTTGCCCATGTTGCTGTACTGGCTTAGATGGCTTCATTTGGGAACGACCTATGTCGAATATGCAAACCAACGATCATGCAAGCAGCAATCCTCTGCTTAGGGACGAAGGGGTCGAACAGTTCAGCCACCCCACCGTTTCTGTACACACCTAACTTGGTTGGCTCACTCAAGACTGGGAACACGTACCCATACTTGGCGCGGATTACTGGTATCAATCTGGTAGGTTCCAGTTCAACCTTCTTTTCTAACTTGTAGTCACGAACGAACTTCCTAAATGGTTGTGTCATATATTTCTGCCTCTTGGGTGAATTTGGGGACGTAAAAACAGAAGAGGACACCAGGACCGCAGACACACACGAATGCGATCAAACTGATGTCCTCTAGTTGCCCGCGAACCTGACTCCCCTGACAGGTCACTGCGGACAATCTTTAGGAAACTGTGAATCTGGAACCAGCAGACACCAGCTAGTACCCAACTGAGTTCGAGTTCAGCGGGCTATATCTTGTAATGTCTTATTGGTTCCTTCATTCGCCCAGACTGTTAGGAGACAACCAGGGACGAATCTTGTGTAACGCAGAATATGCGCGTCTATGTCGCCTCTATAAACGTTCGGCAGGAGTCAGGAGGATACTTACCCTCACTGTCTGCTTATAGGTTCGTTCTGCCTCAATTGTGTGAGACGGGCGATAGGTACCAGGAAGAATCGAAGTGCTGAACGTACTGTTCTATGTCGAACTTCTGACGATCTGCCTTGTGTTGCAGAATGAAGACCACTTGATATGGTGTCTTCACGTCATCCTTGACGCGGTACTCTCTGACAATCTGCCAATCCTCGACACGCGTGTAAATGCGGTGTCTGTGTGCGAGTACCTTACCTGCCACTTTGTGAGGTGTCAGGGTATTGCCGTCAAGGTCGAACGGTTCGGACGAATGAAAGGCGGGTTGTAGTCGACTAAGACTTTGCCCAAACGTGTAGATGTGAACGACTGCGGTCACACTGTGTGCCTTTCAACAAAGCTGGTGAGTTCAGTTTTGGCGATCAGGTCACGACCACCGATACGGGTAGTACGAATCTGCCCTGCATCGATTAGGTTAGCCAGGATGCGGGTAGAAGCCCCGATCACTTTAGCTGCCTTCTGCTTCGTGTAAAACATGTCTGCGAATTTCGTCATTGTGGTGTCCTCCTATTGGACTTGGTTTGTGTTGCGGTTAACGGGTTGACGCGCATAATGTGCGTTGGAGCGGGCGGAACGTATGCCCGCGATGCCATGGTAGATATCAGGTTTAGTTGGTATTAGCTGATTTAGTAGGATAAACACTTGTATAACCAACTTAAAACAACTACTAGTACCAACAGATACCAGAAACACTTTAGAGATTGGATAAACCAACTACTAGTACCAGTAGTCACCAAAAACCAAAAGACTAAAACAACTAAAACCAAGAGGCAGAAAGTCTATATACGAAGGGTAGATAACATAGAATCAGGGGTACTTTCGACCGCCGAGATTCACCCCTAGACTGTCTATATGAGTCTAAGGGAAAGTACCCCTGTTAAGCTGCCATCTTTTTGATTGCCATTCTCTTGATGAGGTCGACAACCGTCATAGCCGATTGCTTACCCTCGACAAACTTATGCTGTATCAATCCGTGACTAACAAGTTCGTCGCGGTATGACTTCACACTCTTGCGGGCGATACCGCAAGCCACGATCAACCTTTGGTTGTCCATGATGACAGTAGCGTTCTCTGCCTTGACTGCCGTGTGATAGAGATGCACGTACATTCGTCTCGCCCCAGGCTTCAACCTTTTGAGGTCTTTGGCGGGCGGAATTGTTTTCCACTCTTCATTGGATACCTTCTTGCTTTCGCGTTCTTCCACGAAGTCTTCCATGCGGACACACTGGTCACGTGTGTACAGCCCCACCGTGTCACCATGCCAGGATGCAGCATAGTATCGTGCCTCTTCTCGGTATTCGCTTAATACTGGAGTCTCACGCTGCCTAACGACATAGCCTAGTTGTCGCCATTCACGGCGGGCCATTGTGCGTGGCTGGTTCGGTACATCGTAGTCGAGTAAGGGTAGCTGATTCAGAAGTTCGCCGCGTGTCGGCTGGTATGAGGTGCATACTTCTACGTTCATCTAATTCATTTCTCCTAATCTGAAATAGAAAAGGCACCCGCGAAGGATGCCTGTTGGTGTCTGTGTTGTGATCTTGTTAGGTGCTAGCCGCGCATATTATGCGTTGTAGCGGGCGGAAGGATGAACTTCCTCTCTACACTCATAGTAGGGGCAAGTTGGGTGAATACTTTCCTTACACACTCATAAACGGAAATTCTTAGGGTAAAACCCACGAAGCCCGATAAAATAATTTCCTTATCTATACTCATAGTGGCGGGGTTTTAGGTGAAAGTCGCAGAGAGGTAGATTTATTTTCCCCTACATTCTCATAGATAGAAAAAGTTGGGTGAAAACCCACGCGACGGGCGGATTTATTTTCCCCTACATTCTCATAGATAGAAATTTTTAGGCAAAAGTGTCTTCACCTCTAAAAAAGCTGTGGAAAACTCAGAATAGTTACAGCTACCTACTTCCAGCGCATATTATGCGCGACACTCTGCCTCTATAAGCCTTCCGCCTTCGCGAGGGTAGGCAACTAGTCGTCATCTGCCAATCTGCCTCTTGTGGGTCATTGTGGACATGAAATACTGCTGCGCTCTGACCAGTTGACTCCTCACAATATCCAGTTCGGCCTGCGCCAGTCGATATGTCATCTCGTTTCCCAGGCGCGACAGGATTTCTTTCCGCTTATCAATTCGCTGTAGCAGAATCGAGAACGCTTGAGCAGGGGTGATCTCTTTCGGTGCCATGACGGAATCAGTGTAAGCGAACAAAAGGCGAATATCAATCTCCTCTTGTGCGGCAACTGGTTGGTCGTCCGCCTCTATAAGCCTTCCGTAGTCACCAGGGTAGGCAAGCGGTCACCTATTAGCTTCCTGTTCGCTGTGCGTCATCTGGTGGTCACGGTCACCGCAGCAATTCAGCCCTGCTTTTCCTCTGATAGACCCTCATGTACGATCCATCCAAGAAAGTCTTTCCCCGCTTGATTGATTCCGTATACGTCCTTTTCGGCATCATGAACCATTACCATCTGGCCGATCAGGAATTCCCTCCACTGCTCGTATGGATAACCGTCGTAGAACTTGGGGAATTTTTTTCTTGCCTTTTCATAGAAGGGTTGGATATCAACATCTGGCTTTGCCCCCATGACGTTCAGGTACTTTAGCAGGCTGATTTGACTTCCAAAAATTAAGCGATATAGTCGTTCAGCGCGATAAAGCAGTTGAACGAAGGCCAAGTTGCGAATCAAGATTTCTGCTGTTTCTGGGTTATCAAGAGCGAAATTGAATCGCGCCAGATGGTTCCGAATAAGCTCTTCGTTTACCTGTACGGCAGCAATTCCTTTCCCAAAGTCCTTCATTTCCTGTCTCGCGGCCTCGTCGACTTCTCTCGGAGGTTCGCTCAACGGGGCACTCAGTGATGCCGCAGTGGGCTTGTCCACCTTCTCTGTCTGTTCCGACGCTGACTCTATTCCGCTGCCAGCCGTTGCTTCTATGAGGGTGTCTCCGTGCTTCAGCGAAAGGCGAGTTGCACGCGTCAAGAGGTTTGATATGTATCGCTTGAAAACAAGACCCAACACGACCGCAGCGACGGGCCAGCCTAGAACAGTTACTACTATCGTTTTCCAGAGTTCGAGCACGGGCAGAAGTGTAGCACCTCATGGAGTCGCCTGAATCAGGCGACAGTCGCATATTATTGATTACAAAAGATTTAAGTATTGACATTCGCCCTGTCTCCTGAGAATATCAATCCACGCTTTCTCCAAAGAAAAGCCGATAGTGGGGCGTTCCGAAAGGGCGTCCCGCTGTGACACCAATCAAATTGAGGAGATCAATATGCCAGCAGCGAAGAAGACAGCAACCGTACCCGCGAAGACGACAACCGCGAAGTATCCCTTAACGAAGGCAGATAGAAAGTTCTTTGCGATCTGCAAGGATGTCGAGAGGCTTTCCGAAGAGGAGCAGGGTGCTATCCATTGGATGACATGGGATCATAGGAACGCATAGCAGGGAAAAGTGTTGTCAGAAATACCCCCTGCCTGTAGGATTCCGTTGGCAGTCAGGGATTGGCTAAGTGGTTTGTATCCTTCATGGTGGGCAGTGCAGGGCTCGAACCTGCGACCTCCTGCTTGTAAGGCAGGCGCTCTAACCAACTGAGCTAACCGCCCATGAACAGTCCTGTTCTTCCAAGGCCAGAACCGATACGCTGATTCTAGCAGTAAAGCACCGGTGGCCCAATGCCAAACACATCGCGCTAGGTGCCGCGCTGATACACTGACCGCTGTGCGCCGCCTGATTGTGAACGCAGACGACTTCGGACTGACCTCGGGAGTGAACCACGCGGTGATCGAATTATTCCGCGCTCGGGCCTTGACTTCCGCGACCCTCATGGCGACTGCAGAGCAATTGAATGAGGCAGTTACGCTAGCGAAACAATCCCCGTCCCTCGGCGTAGGTTGCCACGTCGTTCTCGTGGATGGAACGCCAGCTCTACCGCCATCACAGATTCCATCCCTCATCGGCCCCTCGTCCCAAAACGGTACTTCTTTCCGTTCAAAGCTAAGCACTTTCATAACCGACCTCTTGCGAGGCCGCATCAGTGACACAGAAATCGAGGCCGAAGCGACCGCCCAGATTAAGAAACTGCAGCAGGCTGGAATCCCGATCACCCACATCGACACGCACAAACACACGCACACCTTCCCGCGCGTCCTGCGACCGCTGCTCCGGGCCGCGCTGGTCTGCGGAGTCAAGGCCATCCGCAATCCCTTCGAGCCCAACTGGAGCCTTAGCGCCACCGCCAACGCCGGACACGTCCGCAAAATGCAGGTACGGCTTCTGCGCTCACAGAGCACAGCCTTCAGCGAGGAAGTCACCAAAGCGGGCCTGCTCACGACCGATGGAGCCATGGGCGTCCTCGCGACCGGTACGCTCGACACCCAAACCATCCGCAACCTGCTGGCGGCGATGCCGGACGGAACATGGGAACTGGTCTGTCATCCTGGCTACAACGACGCCGCCCTGCAGCAGCAAAACACGCGTCTGCTTGCCTCTCGCGACGTGGAGCGCACTGCCCTGCTCGAAACCATCCCCCATGCAAGCGTCGATCTCATCCACTTCGGACAGCTCGCGTGAATCCCATAATCATCCAGTAACGTCCAATGCAGAGATTGTGAGCCAGCAAATGAAGATTGGAATTACCTGCTACCCCACTTACGGCGGCAGCGGAGTTGTAGCCACCGAACTCGGCATCGAACTCGCCGCTATCGGACACCAGGTCCACTTCATCACCTACTCGCAACCGTTCCGGCTTACCGGACGAGAACAGGGCATCTTTTACCACGAAGTTCCTGTCTCGAATTACCCGCTCTTCGAATACCCGCCCTACGATCTGGCCCTCGCCTCGCGCATGGCCGAAGTCGCCGAATACTATGACCTCGACCTGCTGCACGTGCACTACGCCATCCCACATTCGGTCAGCGCGTTGCTGGCTAAGCAGATGCTTACCGCTCGCGGTCGCAACCTGCCCTTCGTTACCACCCTGCACGGAACGGACATCACCCTCGTGGGCCTCGACCGCTCCTACCTGCCAATCACCCGCTTCGCCATCGAACAAAGCGACGGAGTCACATCCATCTCCCACTACCTGCGCGAACGCACCGTCAAGGAATTCAAAATCAAGCGTGAAATCGAGGTCATCTCGAACTTCGTAAACTGCGATTTCTACCTGCCGCTAAGCCCCGAGGATCGCGCTGAGAAACGCAAGCGCTACGCCGCACCCGACGAGAAAATCCTCATCCACCTTTCGAATTTCCGTCCGGTCAAGCGCGTTTCCGACACAGTCGAGATCTTCGCGCGTGTCGTCGAGAAAGTCCCCGCGCATCTGCTCCTGGTCGGCGACGGCCCGGACCGCTCTGCCGCAGAATGGCTCGCCCACAAGAAGGGCATTCAGGAACGAGTCCACTTTCTCGGCAAGCAGGAGAGTGTCAACGAGCTGCTCCCTCTGGCCGATCTGATGGTGATGCCCAGCGAGCTCGAATCCTTCGGCCTCGCAGCCCTCGAAGCCATGGCCTGCCGCGTCCCGTCCATCGCGACCAAAGTAGGCGGCGTGCCCGAACTCATCGAAGACGGCGTCGATGGCCAGCTCTTCCCTGTCGGCGAGGTGGAAGCAATGGCCGATGCCGCCGCAGAATTGCTCCTTGACCCAGCGAAGCTCGAAGCCATGGCCATCGCGGCCCGCCAGACTGCGCAGAAACGCTTTTGCGCCTCGAAGGTCATCCCTATCTATGAAAAATATTACGAGCGCGTGCTTGAACGTGCAGGCAGCGGCGTCGAGCCAGTCTCGCCATCCTCATAGCCTGCCGCAGGCATCTCCATGATGATATGCGTGCCGCGTCCAGGACGGCTCGTCACATCAAACTGCGCCGCATCGCCAAAAAGCACGTCGAGCCGCTCGCGCACATTGCTCATGCCGATGCCTGTCCCCTGATGCAGCACGCCGCTTGAATGCGGCCGTCCTGGCGCAATCCCCACGCCATCATCTTCGACCTCGATCATCAGCTTTCCACCATGCAAGCGGCTGCGAATCGTAATAGTGCCGCCGCTGATGCGCGGTTCGAGACCATGCTTGATACTGTTTTCAATCAGTGGCTGCAGAATCATGCTCGGCACCAGCAATTGCAGCGTCTCCGGATCGATCTCTTTCACTACCTTCAGCTTCTCCGCGCCAAAACGCACCACTTCGATCCCGAGATAGTCATCGGTAAAACTCAGCTCGTCACGCAGCAGCACATACGAGTCGTGATCCTTGAGCAGAGCCCGGAGAATATTCGCCAGCTTCACAATCAACTCCCGCGCCTGCTCGGGCCGAAAGCGCACCAGCGACGCGATCGAATTAAGCGTATTGAACAAAAAATGAGGATTGATCTGCCGCTGCAGCGCATCCAGGCGCGCTTCCAGCAGCAGCCGTTTCTGCTCCTCCAGCTTCTGCTCGATGCGGATCGTGTTCCAAACCTTCAGCGGAATCCCGACCACCATCGCCGCGCTGGCCCAGATCGCAATCCGCACCCACCAGTTCTCCGAAGTAAGCGCAAAGAGCCGGCCCGGATACATGTTGTGCAGCCAACCACGGCATATCTCCAGACCAATGATCAGAACCAACAGCAGAACCTGCCGATCGAAGCGCGGCTGACGCAGATTACGCCGCACCCAGCGGTAGATGCTCAGATCGACAAACGGCGAAAACGACCAGACCTCTTCCTCTTCGACAAAACTGCCGTAAAGGCTAGCAATCAGAGCAACCGCCAGGTTGAACGGGAGCGACAGGTATTCATTGTGCAGCATTGCCGGAAGCGACAACAGCGCCCCGCCGCAAAGCGCCGAAAACGGCCCCATAAGGACGCCGAGCAGAATCGTCGTCTCAAACGAGATATCGGCAGCCAGAAAATTCGGCACCGTAACCCGAACCCAAACACCCAGAGTAAGCGGAATGCAGATAAACGCCAGCAACCCAAGCGTCTCCCCTGCCTTGCGGTGCTCAGTAAATAGCAGACGCTGAAAGGTCTTTGCTCGCGCCAGCGCGCTCGACGTGGCCGCAGCTACGCCGAGCTTTACCAGCAATGTAATCAGGACCAATGTCTGCTCGTACACCCTTTAACTCTACCGCTCCTGCATCTTTCCGGTCACAGTTTCATCATTACTTTGTAACTCTTTTAGTGATTGTCGAAAGTCGATCTCCAGCGTTCGTATAATGAAACCTATGCCGTTTGAAAGCGTAAGAAAGGTTGCCGATGCCGATTTCCCCACACGCTGGGGCCATTTCCGCATCCTCGGATTCGAAGGCGTCGTCGCCAATCCCGAATCGTGCAACGCCAACACGCCTGCTCCCGTGAAACGAATCGAGGGCGCAGTGGCCCTCGTCATGGGCGATATCCACACCGAGCCGCCCATCGTCCGCATCCACTCGCAGTGCCTTACCGGAGATGTCTTCCACTCCCTGCGCTGCGATTGCCGACTGCAACTCGAACTGGCTCTCAGGACCATCACGGAAGCAGGCACAGGCGTCCTCCTCTACGAGCAGCAGGAGGGCCGCGGCATCGGCCTGATGGCGAAACTGAAAGCCTACGAACTCCAGGATCAGGGATTCGACACAGTAGAAGCCAACATCGAGCTCGGCTACAAGCCCGACTGCCGCGAATTTGAGCTCCCAGCAGAAATCCTGAAGCAGCTCGGCATCCACGCAGTGCGCCTCATCACCAACAATCCTGAAAAAGTTGAGGCTCTTGAATCGGCAGGCATCCGCGTAGTCGAACGCATCTCCGCGGCGGTAGAACCCGAAGAAACCTTCGAGCGCTACCTGCAAGTCAAACGCGAAAAGATGGGCCACATCCACGAAGAGCTGGAAGAGAAAATTCGCTAAAGCAAAATTCCCCACCCTCAGACAGTCGTCATTCTGACGACCAACGGGAGGAAGAATCTGAACGATGTGAGTTGGAAAGCCGCTTTTAGATTCCTCAATCAAACCCATTACCGATGTCATCCTGAGCGAAGCGAAGGACCTGCTTTCCCGTATAGAGCGGCTACTATCTCGCCAGCAGCACCTTCGCCGTAGTAACAACCTGTCCTACATGCCGCTGGGTGTGATCCGCCAGATGCACCAGCAACCCACCGACACTGGTAGGCAACTGCTTCTTCCCGACAAAACGAGGTTGCTCAAGATCGCCTTCCGCCAGAGCACGCACACGCAACGCAGCCGATTCCAACCCCTGACTGAATTCAGCTAAAAGCACTTCTCGACTCCCACCCGGCTCCATCTCACTTTTCAGGGCAGAAATCTGTTCACCCGATAACTGGTTCCCTTCCGCATAGGCCAGCAGCCGGTCAAGGCTTCGCACAATGTGCCGCAGATGAAACGCAATCGGCGCCAACTCAAACGGACGAGCGTTCAGGTCAGCCTCGCTCAGCGATTCGCACCACCGATTCACATCTTCCTGCGCCAATTCCAGCGCATGCAGAACTCCGCGCGCCACCGCAGGCACCTCGCTCAATGTGCCCCGCAGCCATGGCTCCGGCTGCGGCGGCGGAGCTACTTTCGTTTGCAACTCACTCATACTTCCTCAAAGCCCTTTCTTCTGCCGAAATTCCCGAACCACAACCGCCGGATCGCGATGCTCCCCGTCAACCGCTTCATTCATGGCGCGTATATCGTCTGCTGATACTTTACCCTGAAGCTCGTCGATGGCGTTGCCCATGGCAGGCCAGCGCTTGAGCGCTGCATCACGAACGAGCGGCACTGCCTGATACGGCGGAAAGTAATGCTTATCATCGACTAGAACTTTGAGGCCAAGCGTAGCAATCGGCCCATCCGTCGAATTGCCCGCAATTATGTCCACCTGATGCGAATCGATCGCTCTATACAGCAAGCCCAGATCCATGGTGACAGGCGCCTCTTTGAAGCGCAGTCCATAAGCCTTGCTCAACCCCGGCAATCCATCCGGACGCTGCTCGAACTCATACCCCACCCCGAGAACCCACTGCGGCGTGTATTGCGCCGCTTCACTCAAAGTCGTGAGATGGTAGCGCGCGGCATCATCTCCCCGAATAATCATGGCAAAGGTATTCTCAAATCCCAGCGGATCCATGACCGTAATATGATACCGTTGCTGATACAAATTCCGCACCGCATGCAGCACAGCATCCGGATCGCGATTCACAGGCTGTTTCAGAATCGCCGTCAACGCCGTACCTGTATATTCTACATACGCATCGATGCGGCCTGAAATCAAGGCCTGGTTGCAAATGTAACTGCCAGCCAGATAAAACCGGCGCTCCACCTTCATGCCGGTCTTCGCTTCAATCTGCTGCGCCAGCAACTCGCCAAGCACAACCTGTTCGGTAAAGTTCTTCGCGCCAATCACCGGATGATTCGGATGCGGCGGCCCACAACTCGTAAGAGTGCCGCAAAAGAGAGTAGTGAGAACAACGCGAACCAGGGTGCCACAGGCTCCCCGGAGCATCCCGAAAGCGAACTTGGGAAATTTCCCAACAAGCCACATCACGGCTTGGCAGCTCCGGGAACACGAAGCCAGTGCTCAACCAGCCCCAGCAGCGCATCCGCGCCAAGCGCAAGCAGTGCAGCCGGAATCGCCCCGGCCAGCACCAGCCGGTTATCCACCGACGCAACGCCACGAAAGATAAACTCACCGAGCCCACCCGCGCCCACAGCAGCCGCAATCGTCGCAATACCAACGCACGTAACAGTAGCCGTACGCAGACCCGCAAGAATCACGCCCGCCGCAAGCGGCAAATCGACTTTGAAGAGCCGCTGCATATCCGTCATTCCCAGCGCACGTGCAACTCCCGTCACCGTCGAGTCGACACCGCGAATCCCCGCGTAGGTGTTGCGAACAATCGGCAGCAGCGCATACCCGGTAAGCGCCACAATGGCGATCCGCGCCGCATTCTCCCCCAACCACGGCAGCGGCAGCAAAAAGCCAAACATGGCAAGGCTGGGAATCGTCTGCACAATATTCACAAAACCAAGAACCGGCTTCGCCCAATTTGTGTGCCGCGTAAGCCATATCCCAACCGGCACACCAATCGCGATGGCGAAAAGCATCGCCGCTCCAGTGAGCCACAGATGCTCAAAGGTCAGCGAGAGGATCTGATCGCCATACTGCGCCAGAAAGCCGGTCATTTTTGCTGCCCCTGGCCGCGATGAAAAGCCTCTGCATAAGCCTTCGCCGCCGGAATCTCCGAGCGCATAAAATCCTCAGCCGCCACATCAGTCACAACCCGGCCATCTTCCAGCAGCACAATCCGAGACGCCAAATACAGTGCCTCATCCAGATCATGCGTCACGATGAGTACCGTCTTCTTCAACCGATTCAGCAGGTCGCGCAGCATGTTCTGCATCTCTGCGCGCGTTAGGGGATCGAGCGCGCCAAAAGGCTCGTCCATAAGCAAAATGGACGGCCCCGCCGCCAGCGCTCGCGCCAGACCAACGCGCTGCCTCTGCCCACCCGAAAGCTGATGCGGATAGCGCCCCGCAAACTTCTCCGCATCGAGGCCCACCTGGTCAAGCAACTCGCTCGTCCGTTCCTCGCCAATCTTCTTGCCTTGGAGCTCAGGAACCAGCCCCACATTCCGCGCCACCGTAAAGTGCGGAAACAAACCCGTCTCTTGAATCACGTATCCAATCCCGCGCCGCAGCGCGATCACATTCAATTGCTCGCATTCCTTGCTGCGAATGAAGACCGTCCCTTCCGTCGGATCGAGCATCCGATTCACCAAACGCAACAGAGTCGTCTTGCCCGACCCGCTGCGGCCCAGCACCGCCGTCGTCGTTCCCTCTTCAAGGCTCAGATTGACGTGATCCAGCAGCACCCGGCCTTCAACCGTCTTCACGCTCACATCCCGAAATTCAATCGCTGCCGCCATGATCCTCAGAAAGAGAAAAGCCGGGCATTAGCCGCCCGGCTCTCTTTATCTCATATCGACGAGTCTTATGCTCCCTCACCCGCCGTTGGTTCGCCCGACGCCTCCGGCTGCGAAGCCCCCTTCACGCGCACCACCGTAATCTTCGAGAAGCCTTCCTTAAAGCTCGGTGGCCGCAGACGTTCCGCCATCTTCTGCATCACGTCATCGCTCACCACGCGCTCGCGGCGGCGATTCCGCTCCATGCATACCTCAAACGGTACATCGAAGAACACGGCCTGCACCTCGTAGCCAAAGCTCTTCGCCATCTTGATCCACTGCCGCCGCTCATGTGGAGAGAGATTCGTAGCATCCACATAGTTCCACGGCATCTTGGCAATCAGCCGCGCCCGCAGCAGCGAGCGCAGCGTCGAAAACACCAGCCCCTGGTAGCGCTGCTCAGTGATGTCGTCAAACAATATCGTCCGCAGCAGATCACTCGACAGCGGCGTAACTCCGCGTCGCTTGAACCACGTCGTCTTGCCCGAACCGGGAAGCCCAATCGTCAGCACCACAAATCCACGCGGGCTCCGTTGTGCCGATGCCTGCAGCTCCGGTGGCGGAGTCGAAGGCGATTCCGGCTGCGTCTCAACCACCAGCTTGCCGCCAATCTCTGGCACCGGCGCCTCAGCTCCTTCCGGCGCAGCCGCCTGCTCCGGCTCTTCCGGAGCATCCGCAAAAACCCCAAAGGGCTCAGCCGCAACTTCGTCACGCGGCTCCGCAGCTTCTTCTAAACCGCCAGCAGACTGCGCCTCGGGGTAGGTTGGCCGCAAAGGAGCGGGTTGGTTGGCAGGTATCTCCTGCCCTATCTTTCCAGTGGACTCCGAAGTATTCGGTCCACGCTTCGAGCGTCTTCTCATGCGTTCGCGCATCCATTCGCGCATGATTGAGGATGTAACACAGTTGTCCGCTTCGCCGCAAACTACTGTGTTGAAAAGCCCAAAAATGCGAATAAATTTTCCTAATCCGCCCCAAAGACTTTCTTGATATTGACGACAGTGCTAGCATCGATATTTGGTGGCGCCCGGGCGATGCCCGTGCACCGGGATCCCCGAAACGCGCTATCTTCGCGTTCTGGGGTGATGTCACTGCACCCTACACCTCTAAGCAAAAATAAAGGAGAAAAGTCTCAATGGCAGTTAAGGTTGGCATCAACGGTTTTGGCCGCATTGGACGCAATGTTTTTCGTGCTTCGCTCGGCAATCCTGAACTGGAAATTGTAGCCGTAAACGACCTCACCAGCCCGGCAACCCTGGCTCACCTGCTCAAGTACGACTCGATTCTCGGCAACCTGAAGAACGACATCGTCGCAGGCGACGATCACATTGCGGTCGACGGCAAGAAGATCAAGGTTTTCGCCGAACGCGATCCTGCCAAGCTTGACTGGAATTCCGTAGGCGCAGAAGTCATCGTCGAATCGACCGGAATCTTCACCGACGCCACCAAGGCCAAGGCCCACCTTCAGGGATCGGTCAAGAAAGTCATCATCTCCGCGCCAGCCACCAACGAGGACATCACCCTCGTTCTCGGCGTCAACGAAGACAAGTACGACGCAGCGAAGCACAACATCATCTCCAACGCCTCCTGCACCACCAACTGCCTCGCGCCCGTCGTCAAGGTGCTGCATGAGACCTTCGGCATCGTCTCCGGTATCATGACCACGATCCACAGCTACACCAACGATCAGGTCATCCTCGACTTCCCGCACAAGGACCTCCGCCGCGCCCGCGCCGCAGCCATCAACATGATCCCCAGTTCCACCGGCGCCGCCAAGGCCCTCAAGCTCGTCATCCCCGAGATGGCCGGCAAGCTCGACGGCTTCGCGATCCGCGTCCCAACCCCGAACGTCTCCGTCGTCGACCTCACCTTCATCTCCGAAAAGTCAGCAACGATACAGTCCGTGAACGAAGCACTGAAGGCAGCCTCGGAAGGCGCCCTCAAGGGCATTCTCGGCTACGAAACCGGCGAGCTCGTATCGAGCGACTTCAAGGGCGACGCCCGCTCCTCAATCGTCGATTCCCCGCTGACGAAGGTTGTCGGACAGTCGGTCAAGGTCATCAGCTGGTACGACAACGAATGGGGCTACTCGAACCGCGTTCGCGACCTCATTCTCTTCCTCGCGAAGAAGGGCCTGTAAGCCGAAATTAGGCAGGCTAATCAGCTCGTGTGCTCCGCTCAAACGTTGTCATCCTGAGCGGAGCGCGCAGCGCGTAGTCGAAGGACCTGCTTGATCTATGTATCATTAGACCGCGCGCAGCGCGTGCGTTGTTTCTTCGGACCGTCATCGATGCGTCAGAACATCTCAGGCTCGTCGCCCTTTGAACCCATCATCGGCTTCTCCCGCGCCGTGCGCGTCGGAGACACCGTGCACGTCTCCGGCACCGGCCCCGTAGGCGCAGACGAAGCCGATGCGGCCACGCAAACGCGCCACGTTCTTACCCTCATCCAAAACGCTCTCGAAAAAGCCGGAGCCAGACTCGAAGACGTCGTCCGCACCCGTATGTACCTTACCCACGTCGATGACTGGGAAGCCGTAGGCCGAGTCCACGGCGAGTTCTTCGGAACCATCCGTCCCGCGGCAACCATGCTCGTGGTCGCCAAGCTTCTCAACCCATCCTGGCGCGTCGAAATCGAAGCAGACGCCGTCATCTCCAATTCAGAAAGCCAGTGAGCCCCAACCATGTCGAAATTGTCGATCCGCGATCTTGAACTGCAGCACAAGCACGTATTCATGCGTGTCGATTTCAACGTTCCACTCACCGACGACGGCCGCGAAATCACCGACGACACCCGCATCCGCGAAACGCTGCCCACCATCGAATACGCGCTGCGCCACAAGGCCAAGCTCATCCTCGCCTCGCACCTCGGCCGCCCCAAGGGCAAGGTCAATCCGAAGTACAGCCTGCGTCCCGTCGTCGACCGCCTGCGCGTGCTCCTCGATCAGCACCTCGGCGAAAGCGTCAACGTAGCCTTCTCACCCGATTGCGTCGGCGACATCGCCACCGAGCTTTCGCGCCAGCTCGAATCCGGCCAGGTGCTGCTGCTTGAGAACCTGCGCTTCCACCCGGAAGAAGAAGCCAACGACGCAAACTTCGCAAAAGAGCTCGCCTCGCTCTGCGAAAACTACGTGAATGACGCCTTCGGCAGCGCACACCGCGCCCACGCGTCAACAGAAGGCATCACGCACTTCGTCAAGCAGTCCGCCGCCGGACTGCTGATGGAAAAAGAACTCAAGTACATGGGCAAAGCGCTCGCCGACCCATCCAAACCCTTCGCCGCCATCCTCGGCGGAGCCAAGGTCTCCGACAAAATCGACGTCATCGACCACCTGCTCCACAAAGTCGACGCCCTGCTCATCGGCGGCGGCATGGCCTACACCTTCCTCAAGGCCAAAGGACAGGAAGTCGGCAAATCGCTCGTCGAAGCCGACAAGATCGAAGTCGCCAAAGAAGCGCTTGCGAAAGCCGAAGCAAAAGGCGTGCGCTTCCTCCTTCCCGTCGACCACATCCTCGCTGACAAGTTCGCGCCGGACGCCAAAACACAAGTCTTCTCTGGCGAGGGCCCCTTCCCTGCCGATTGGATGGCTCTCGACATCGGCCCGGAAACAATCAAACTCTTCGCAGCCGAAATCGCCGAAGCCCGCACCATCGTCTGGAATGGACCCATGGGCGTCTTCGAAATGCCAGCCTTCGCAGTGGGAACAACGAAGATCGCGAAAGCAGTCGCGAAGAACAACGAAGCCATCTCGATCATCGGTGGCGGCGACTCTGTAGCCGCAGTCAAGCAAGCCGGAGTAGCCGACCAGATCACGCACATCTCAACCGGTGGTGGCGCTTCGCTTGAGTTTTTGGAAGGCAAGAAACTACCGGGCGTCGAGGCCCTGACGAATAAGTAATGAGATTTAACACACTGATCTGGCTTTGCTTGGGATTTGCGAGTATATCTGCATACGCGCAAAGCCCGAATACCCTCGCGAAGTGTGAAAACCCAGAGGTTAGCACTGTCGATGCGTTTGGACCAAAAACAGCGAATGATGCCCGGCAGTTTCTCATAAAACTTCAAGATGCAGTACGGTCAAACAATCATGAACTAGTGGCTTTAATGATCCACTATCCACTTTTAGTGGCGAACGAAAAGACGAAACTTAAAATTAAATCCAAAGATGAATTCCTGAAGCGCTACGACTTCGTCTGGAATCCGCAGGTCAAAAGCGCGCTCATGTCTCAGAGTGTTGCATGTCTTTTCTTACGCCTCCAGCGGTTTTACGCCAGATGAGGGCAGTCAAGTCGGCTTTGTCATAGGGGCTCACGGAGAGATCTGGTTTACGACAATCGACGAGACTGACACGATGAAGATCATCACAATTAATAACTGATCGAATATTTCGGAGAGCCATGCGCAAACCACTCATAGCAGCCAACTGGAAGATGTATAAAACCCCAGCCCAGGCCGAAGAATACGTCAAATCCTTCCTGCCTCTCGTTAAAGACCACGACCGCGACGAAATCGTCCTCTGCCCTTCGGACACATCTTTAAACGCAGTCGTCCCCGCCGTTGCTGGCTCAAACGTCGCCGTCGGCGGACAGAACATGCACTTCGCCGAAGAAGGCGCCTACACCGGCGAAACGTCAGCGTTGATGCTCAACGCCATCGGCGCAACGCACGTCATCATCGGCCATTCCGAGCGTCGCCAGTACTTCAACGAAACTGATGAAAGCGTCAACAAAAAGCTCGCCACTGCGCTCAAGCACAAGCTCGTCCCCATCGTCTGCATCGGCGAAGTTTTGGCCGAGCGCGAAGCCGGACACACCGACGAAGTTCTGCGCAAACAGATCTCGCTCGCTCTCGTCGGAGTGAACCCCGAAGACGCGGAAAACATCGTCGTCGCCTACGAGCCAGTCTGGGCCATCGGCACCGGCAAGACCGCAACACCAGAGATCGCGGCCTCAGCCCACCTGCTCATCCGTAGCGAGATCGCCCGCCGCCTCGGCCGCCACGTAGCCGACAGCATCCGCATCCTCTATGGAGGCAGCGTCAAGCCCGACAACGCCACCGCGCTGCTCAACCAGCCTGAAATCGACGGCGCGCTCGTAGGCGGAGCCAGCCTTGATCCGCAGTCGTTTGCCAAAATCGTGAAGTACTGAGGGGACCACCCCTCCCCCGATCTTTTGTACGGAGATCGTTTTATTTCAATGATTTACGCGGCTTGGCCTGTACGGAGATCCTTTGTTTTCAACGGTTTAAACTTAATATTAATATTTTCAATCATTTACCGCACAAACTTAAAGGCATGGCCGGAGCCATGCCCTCGTTTTTATTGTAATAGGACTGTCAAGCCCCAGGCTCTTTGCAACTGGTTCTCAATGAGCTAAAGACTGTTGCCGGCAAATGACCAATCACCCATGGCAGACTGGCGGGAATCCACCTCAGTCACTCATCCCTTGTCGTATCGGAGTCCAGCGCGCCTCTTCCTGCGCAGACAATGTCAGCGTGGAACGCACACCCACAACTCCGCTGAGAGATTTACTGCTCAGTTGGTAATGGGTGGCGGCAAAGCCAAGCGCCGACAAATCCACCTTGTATCGCCGCCGCTTGTCAGAGAGATTCTTCAGAACAAATCCGTCCTGGCTATAGTTGTAGCGCAACGCATACTCGGGAATTCCAAACTCCACGCTGCCGTAGCTCGTCAGATGCGGCGCGACGGATACATCCGCGTCGGCGGGAACAGTCAAACCCAGCAGCTTCTCAATCAGCACAGCCGCGAAGACATTGGGATATTCGTAGTACTTCTCGGCCCCATGCGCATCTTTGCCATCGATGTAATACACCTGATCCATGTCGTACCGTTCGCTCATAAAGTAGCCATTTTTCGCGCCCTCTGCCGCCACCTTCGTCAACTGATCCCGCAGCACCCCGTTCTGCTCCTGTGACTCGCGAAACGCTGCATCCCAGTACCAGTACCTGCCCGCCGCGCAAAGATCATACGGGCCGCCTGAGCCAATCTCAGCCTTATCGTAGTCGGCAATCTTCGCCGCCACGAAGCTGGGAAATCGCTCGAACTCTTCAGCATGCATGTCGATCAAGCGGCGCACCTGAGCAGCTTGTTCCTCCGTTGCATATCCAAAGACCACCGGCAGCTCATTGGCAAGAAGATGAATGTGATCATGCGCCTTTCCGTCACGGTCCACCCAATCGATGAATCTCCCGTTCTTCGCATCCCAATACCCCCTCGGAAGAGGCGTAACCAGCACATCGGCCATTTTCTTGGCCGCTTCGCCATACCTCGCGGCCTCATCACGTCGTTCCAGCAAGCTCTCCATTCCCGTCAGCAACACAAACGCGCGTGCGGCAAATGCCTGGGCCTGCGTCACGCGTCCGTCCTTGATCACCTGATCTTCGTAATAAACATCCGACCACACGCGTCCGTACTGATCGGTGTTCGATAGAATCCAGCCGGCCGCATGTTCCAGGTTCCCGATGTTCGCCCGCAGCCACGCTGCATCTTTTCTGGCCTCGTAGTAGCTCCAGGCCTCTTCGATCACTTCAATGTCCCCTGTCAGAGGAAACATGGCCGCGTTCTGCCGGTTATCCAGGCTGTTTCTGCGCACATGGTATTCGCGTCTTCCATCTGGCTGCACTGAAGTGGGCATGCGATAGAGAGCTTCCGGATCATCATTTATCAGCTTGAACTGGAGCTCGATCATCCGCCTCACAACATCCAGATCGGCCTCCGAGCCCATCGCCAGCCGTCCTTTGATTTGAAATTCATGATCGACGGCCGGATAAGAGCCCGCATACGAGCTCACATTCAACGTGCTCAGAACGTATCCGCTGTGGTACGGAAAATTGGCAGCCATGGTCTTCTCCACAACCGATGGCAGAATAGTGCCCCAGTAGAACGCAGCCAGAGCTTCTTCCAACTCAGCGCCGCCGGCCATCTCAAGAGAAAATCGATGACCGAAGGGGTCACTGTGCGGCCGAGCCTCCGCCTTCGAGAGAGTCACACTCTTCGCGTGCAGAGTAACCGTCAGGCCCGCTTCGCTCTTCTTCGCACTTAGATCGCCGCCATTCAGCTTGATATGCCATGAGTGATCCTTCGACATCGCATCGAGTGGCAGAATCCACAGCGCTCGGTTCGCATCCACCAGCACGCCCGTTGCGCTTGTGGGAAGAACCCACCACTGGTTCTCTTCGTACTGGACCCCCAGCCCCTGGCAACGCGCAAATATCATCTCAACCGGAGTGCGAGCGTCCTTTTGCGTAACCAGAAGATCTTCTCCGACATGAGTCACGTCGGCGTTTTCGATTGACTGCAGAATCCCATCGGCGCCGCCCGGTTGGGCTCCATCGATGCCTGCTCTGCCTCCGAGTGCAGATACGCGCGTTGAGACTCCGAGGAACAGCAAGATCGCGATCAGTATTTTCATATAGTGTTTGAATCAGGTTCTGCGAATCAGTGCAAGTCACAGGATAGTCGCTCGATCAGATGCCTCACCGCCCCAACAGGCGCCAGATGATCCCGGAATCCAAACCTCGCATGGCTCCCTCCCGTCCGGTGGTCGAGACGCTGGGTAAAGTTCCTGGCACCAAAGGCTACCATCCGCTGCATCGCAACCCCACTGCTGCGACAGTACCCGGCCTGCTCATATTTCGATTCAATGCGCCAATTGTTTTCTTCAACGCCCCGTATTTCCGCAAAAAGGCCCTTGATGCCAGATCGAACGGTAGGCCGGACCTGCGCTGGTTCGTTCTGGATGCGATTCCAGTGAGCCACATCGACGTAACCGGCTGGCATATACTGACCGAATTGATGGATGAGCTGAAGGACCGCGCTATCGGTAATTTGCGGAAGCTGTTGAGGAATTCGCCGACAGTATCCAAGATTTACTCAAAGTTGCGGGCACAAGTGAATCCGCGC
>Ga0207028_1082_pt1 | contig 22971 bp, 27 predicted proteins | sample Alteio_BWMinCont_41_FD_153287 | JGI IMG/M metagenome (GOLD analysis project Ga0207028, IMG submission 153287) | Enriched cells from forest soil in Barre Woods Harvard Forest LTER site, Petersham, Massachusetts, United States -... | ecosystem: Environmental > Terrestrial > Soil > Temperate forest >... | reverse complement strand
TTTCGATATAAAAATGCGAGTAGAAAAGATACTGGGTTTATTAAATCAATTACAGCCATTGGGTTTGGTGGAAAATTTTGCTCTTTTCCAAAATTATTTAAAGTCGATTGATCCGAATATTGAAAATCAAGAACGATCTATTGTTCACGGCGATCTCTATTCACGACATATATTGCTAGATAAACAAAACATGCCTAGCGGTATTATAGACTGGGGTGATGTGCATTATGGGAATCCAGCAACCGATCTTAAAATTCTATTTGATTTTTTACCGAAAGGAGACTACGAATTTTTCATTTCTGAATATGGTTTGATAAAAGAAACAGTTTTAAAATTGGCCTTGTTTCGAGCGGTTTGCCATACGATAATGATATTACAATTTTCGCACAGTGTTCAGGATCAAATGTTATTTGAAGAGAGTCAGAAAGGATTAAGCTTTATAAGCGAATGGTTGATGGAACATTAATTGGGTATTAATGAATCTTTATCTATAGAATAAAGTAAGACAGGGATGTCATTAAAGGTGGTTTTTCGTTTAAATTTTAAACCAGCTTTTTGGGCAACGCGAATGGCTTGTGTGTTATTAGGATCGATAATAGAAATTAAGCGATCGATCGGCAGTTCCGAAAAAGCGTAGTCTCGGCATGCAATGGCTGCTTCTGGAGCGAGCCCTTGCCCCCAAAAATCTTTCGTTAAACGAAAGGCTAATTCTACTTCCTCTTTGTCGTTAAGCACTTGAGTAAAAAATCCACAAAAGCCAATCACTTGATTACTTTCTTTTAATACTAAGGCATATTGTCCGAATCGAATTTCATGATAGGCTTGAATACAGGTCAAGAGAAATTGTTCCGTTTGAGCTTTTGAAAAAGTCCCGCTAAGAGAAAAACGCATAACATCCGAGTCGGATAAGAGTCTGGATAATGCCTCTAGATCCTGAGGAGTAAATTGCCGAATAATAAGTCTAGGCGTTTCAATTTGCATTAGAGATTTCCTTTTTACAGGTTATCAGTGGCCCCATTTTCTTTTAGCAAATGGGCAACTTCAGGATGATTGTTTTCAACTGCAATGGCAAAAGGCGTTGATCTATGCGCTTTTTCTTGTGCATTGATATTGGCGCCCTTCTCGATCAAGAGTTTGGCAACCACGGTATCTCCATTTTGTGCAGCAAAATGCAGGGCCGTAAATCCTTCTTGGTCGACTTGCTCGATATTTGCTTTTTTCTCCAGCAGTAGTTGAACGATTTGTGCTTGATTAAATTGCGTTGCAACCAGAAGTGGGGTGATCCCAAACTTCATAGTAGCATCCACATCTGCGCCCTTTTCAATTAAGAAAGTAGCCATTTTTTCGCGACCATAGAGCGCTGCCAGATGAAGTGGGGTTGCTTTTGTGGTAGAATCTGTTGCATTCACTTTAGCCCCGGCTTGAATGAGTACAGTCATAATGTTTTCTCGATTATTGATAACCGCTGCATGTAAAGGTGTGATGCCATCACTAAAAGGTTGATTAACATCGATTCCATTTTGGATTAATAAATTCACATCCTCCAAATCCCCACTCTTGATAGCATTTTGGAAAACCATATCGGTTGTGAGGGCGGATTGGCTCTGAATTTCTGCAAAACAGGAGAAACTGATCAATAGGGCGAATAAAAGAATACTAACAGAATATCCATATTGACGCCCGTGCCGACTAGCCATAAGACAACCTCCTAAACATTAAGCGAGTACTCTAATCCCATAAGGGGTAAGCTTCGAGTTGAATTTCTCCCGGGAAAAATATCTTTGCAGTATTTGCAAAAAAATCACTGTAGTCCGATACATAAAAAGTCTTTTTAGAAGTGGTGCTAGGATTAGAAAGTTTATGTAATTTAAGATGATCATTTAAAACTTTCGCGGTCATTTCCGATGCATCGATAATGTCGACTGCATTTTGATAAAAATTTTGGATATAAGTTTTAAGAAGAGGGTAATGCGTACATCCTAAGATCAAAGCGTTCACATTCAGTAAATTGGGATGAGACAGGTATTCTTTAATAACAATTTCAGAAACTTCCTTTTCTGCGAAACCCTCTTCAATCAGGGGAACGAGAAGTGGGGTTGCTAAAGCTGCGAATTCAATATTTCGATCTAATCCATCAAATCGTTTCTTATAAATATTAGAACGCACGGTTTGTTTAGTGCCGATTAACCCGATCTTTTTATTGGCGTGATTTTCTTGAATATGATGTACCACAGGATCGATCACATTCATCACATGCGCCCTATTGCCAACATACTCACGGACGAGTTCGTAGGCGGCTGTAGAGGCTGTATGGCAAGCAATCACAATGAGTTTGCAGTGGTGTTGAAGTAAAACATCACAAATTTTAATGGAGTAGGCTTGAATAGCGGCGACAGATTTATCGCCCCAGGGGGTATGGGCAGTGTCTCCGAAATAGACAATGCTCTCATTGGGCATAAGCTCGGTAATCGTTTTAGCAACCGTGAGCCCCCCCATGCCGCTGTCAAAGATCCCTATTGGGCTACTTGAATTTTTCATCATGAATGATAGTCTAACACAATATTCACCTAGGGAATTGTTCGATCAATCTCAAGGATGGGGTAGACGAAAGAGGAGGGTATTTTATGTGGCATCTCAAAACAAGGTTAGGCGTTTTTTGGGTAGTTCCGCTTTCCCAGACTAAAAACCAGTTTCTCTTGGGTATTAATGATGATGAGCTAGCTTTTTATACAGATATAGAGCAAGCGGCCAAAGATGTACATGATCAAAGTACAGGGTTTCTTAGTTGGGATACTCAAGCTAAGGTACATGCACCCGAACATATTTCGGAATGGGTGCTTGGTGAACCCCAAAACTGGAAAAAATAGTTAATTAACTTCCCATTTGGAATGTCTTGCAAAAAGCTTGGGATTTAGGTATGATCCCTCGCTCATTCTTTAAATTCTATCATTTTATCGGGGGCGTAAATGCAAGCAGGGATCCATCCAGAATATAGTCAAATTAAGGTCAGTTGTAGCTGTGGTCATCAATTTGTCACGGGATCTGCTTTAGGGAGCGATCTCAGTGTTGAAGTGTGTAATGAATGCCATCCATTTTATACGGGTAAACAAAAGATAGTCGATACCGCTGGTCGTGTGGATAAATTCGCCAAGAAATTTGGTGGGTTTTCTTTAAATAAAAACCAAGAAGATAACGATGCAAAGGATAAAGAATAAAGACTAAGTTTCAAGGAAAAAACTCGATTGAATAGGGCGGAACATGGAGACGGATCAAGAATTTAAAAAGGCAGCATTGGATTATCACGCTTTTCCAAAACCCGGAAAACTTGGCATAGAGATTACTAAACCTATGCTGACTCGAAGAGACATAACCTTGGCCTATACCCCTGGAGTTGCTGAACCCATTCGTGCTATTGCACAAGATCCTAAGAGTGCCTATCAATATACCGCTAAGGGCAATTTAGTCGCTGTTATCACCGATGGAACAGCTATTTTAGGGCTTGGTAATTTAGGTCCCTTGGCCAGCAAACCGGTGATGGAAGGAAAGGCTGTTTTATTTAAACGATTTGCGGATGTGGATGTCTTTGATATTGAAGTGGATGCAAAAAGTCCAGAAGCCTTTATCGAAACAGTCGTGAACATCTCCCCAACTTTTGGGGGTATTAATTTAGAAGATATTAAAGCGCCTGAATGTTTTGAAATTGAAGAGGCTCTGATCCAACGTTTGGGTATCCCCGTTTTTCATGATGATCAACATGGAACAGCAGTTGTGGTTAGTGCTGCAATGTTAAATGCGATAGAATTACAAGGAAAATCGCTCGAAACTGTGAAAGTGGTTTGTTTAGGAGCAGGGGCTGCCGGTATTGCAACCATGCGTTTATTGGTCTCTTTAGGGGTGCCTCGACATTCAATTACTATGGTCGATCGTCAAGGGATTATTCATGTTGGAAGAAGTGATTTAAATCCCTATAAATTTGCCTTTGCACAAGAAACTAACAAACGCACATTGGCTGAAGCCATGAAAGATGCAGATGTATTTGTTGGCGTTTCTGGTGCAAATACCATTACAGCTGAGATGCTACAAGCCATGGCGCATAAGCCCGTGGTATTTGCCTTATCCAACCCCGATCCTGAAATTAAGCCCGAACTTGCCAAACAGGCAAGAAACGATTTGATCATAGCCACGGGAAGAAATGATTATCCCAATCAAGTGAATAATGTTCTATGCTTCCCTTATGTGTTTAGAGGTGCTTTGGATGTAAGAGCACGTTGTATCAACCAAGCGATGTTAGTAGCTGCGGTTCATTCGATTCGATTATTGGCTCATGAACCCATACCTGAAGAGGTGTTTAAGGCCTATCCAGGTTTTGAAAAGCTAAGCTACGGGCCAGATTATATTCTGCCCCTGCCAGTTGATCCAAGATTGATACAAAGAGTTCCTCAAGCTGTGGCTAAGGCTGCTATTGAAACCGGGGTCGCAGATGCAGAGTATCCTAAGCACTATCCAAAATAGAATGTAGGGCAGTGTGAGAAAGGAGAAATCGATGGGGCGACGTAAAATTGCATTGATTGGTGCAGGCAATATTGGTGGTACTCTTAGCTTTTTAGCATTAATGAAAAATCTAGGCGATGTGGTACTTTATGATATCTCCGAAGGTATTCCTCAAGGTAAAGCACTCGATTTAGCACAATGTGGCCCAGTGTTAGGGTTTGATGGGCACATTACTGGCACCAATGATTATAAAGACTTAGAAGGCGCTGATCTCGTTATTGTCACCGCTGGCATTGCTAGAAAACCTGGCATGAGCAGGGATGATCTTTTAGAAATCAATGCAAAAGTGATGAAAGCTGTTGGAGCAGGGATCAAACAATATTGCCCTAACGCTTTTACGATTTGTGTTACCAATCCCTTAGATATCATGGTTCGTCTTTTACAAGATTTTTCTTCGGTTTCCGATACACATATTGTTGGAATGGCAGGCGTTTTGGATTCTGCACGCTTTAGAACCTTTTTAGCGGAGGAACTTCAAGTGTCTGTTCATAGTGTGGAGGCTTATGTATTAGGGGGCCATGGAGATAGCATGGTGCCTTTAACGGGCTTAAGCAACGTTGCTGGAGTCTCTTTAGAAAAAATGGTTTCAGAAAATAAAATCACCCGCGAGCGTTTAAATGCAATTGTAGATCGCACTCGAAAAGGGGGGGGTGAAATAGTCAATCTATTAAAAACAGGCTCTGCTTTTTATGCACCTGCTTGTGCTGCCATTTCCATGGCAGAATCGTTTCTGCTAGATCAGAAACGGATCCTACCTTGTGCTGCAAAATTAAAACCGGGTCAGTATGGTGTGAAAGAGCCCTTATTTGTTGGAGTCCCTGTTAAAATTGGGCAAAAAGGGGTTGAAGCAATTATTGAAGTTGAACTAACAGAAGAAGAAAAAAAGAATTTAAAGATGTCGATGGATGCGGTTGTCGAGCTTAACAACGCGGTTGCCAAGCTCAAATTATAAAATGATTTTACCTTAAAAGACTGTATCTGCACCTTTTTATAGATCTATTTTACTCAATAGATAAACTATAATTAACTTATAAGATCCTAAAGAGAGGGCCTGATTTTATGCTAATTAGAAATCAAGAAGAATTCTCGTGGTGGATGGAGGAATTGAAGCGTTTTAATAATGGGCTAATGAAGGGATATACATCGACTAGCCAGGCTCAAAATCAAGCGGTGGGCTATGGTAACCCATTTCCATCCAAGCCAGCGGACAAGATCCAAGCATTAGAGAATGCAAACAAGAAACTGGGTTGGATGAAAAAAAATCCTTCTCTCTTAGCTTTACAGAGTACATTAGCGGTTTTAGATAATAAACTGGAGGAAACGAATCCTTTAAAAGTAAAAGGGGTGATTTCTAGCATTCTAGACGACAACTATATTAAGCACTTAAAGGAAAATGGAAAAAAGGAAGCAGATGCTTATAGAGAGGCCAAACGTAATATGCCTAAAGTCGGAATAGCCCCTACTCCAAAACCGCTTGCAGCAACACTTCCACCCAAGCCCTCAACCCCTTCAGAAGAGAAAGGCCCAAAAACAAATGTAGGGATGTGATGCATTTAATTGTAATCACAATATTAAAACAAAGACTCTATGCTTTTATTTGTTCCAGTGCCGTCTTGAAAACTGTTGCCCTCAATACTGCTGTCACCTTCTTCTCCTACCCATGAAGAGGTGGTTTGTTTAGGCATATTTGCTTCTGAAAAAAATTCGGGGATAGCATTGGGTTGATTATCTCTTGCCAAGAAACCAGTGCTAGGATCAATCTTCACACTGACAATACCGGGTGGTGGCAAGATAGCATTTTCAGGTTTGTCTTTTAAGACGGCTTCCATAAAGTATATCCACATGGGCAAGGCGGCCCTAGATCCATATTCCTTCAATGTCCGTGGTTCATCAAAGCCAATCCAAGCGGTGGCCACAATGTCACGATTGTAACCAGAATACCATGCATCCATCCAATCATTGGTTGTGCCGGTTTTTCCTGCGATATCCATTCGGCCAAGGCTTTTAGCTCTTTGTCCGGTTCCGCTTTGAATAGCTGCCTGGAGTGCTGTCGTCATTAAAAAGGCAACCTGGGGATCAATGGCTGCGACGGATGTGGGTGGTTTAGCTTCATAGATCAGATTGCCTTGGTAATCTTTTATTTTTTTGATGAGCGTTGGGGCAACACGGTTGCCGCCATTTGCAAAAGTGCAATACGCTCCCGCAAGTTCGAGCGGAGTGACTTCCCCTGCGCCTAAAGCTAAGGGGAGATAAGGTGGAAGTTTAGCGCGATTAAATCCAAATAATTCAGCATAATCCAGAAATTTACGAACGCCCACCGCTTGCATTAATCGGATAGTCACCATATTTTGAGATCGAGTTAAGGCTACCCGAACACGAGTGGGCCCATAAAATTTATCTTTATCATTTTTAGGGCGCCAGGTAACGCCAGAGACAGGATCTGTAAATGAGAGGGGCGCATCATTCACTACACTCGCCAAGGTAAAGCCTTCGGCAAGGGCTGCAGCGTAAACAAAAGGTTTGAAACTAGAACCCGGTTGTCTTTCTGCTTGTACCACTCGATTAAAACTGCTGAGGTTATAATCAAATCCACCCACTAAGGCTTGAATAGATCCCGTGTCTGGTTCTAGAGCAACCAATGCACCACCCACATCGGGTACTTGAGACAGTTTCCAAGTGTGATCTGGGGTTTCTTGCGTATAAATAACTTCGCCTATTGCAACGACTTCAGAGGGTTTTCTGGGGGAAGCCCCAATTTTACGATCTCTGAGTTGCGGTCTTGCCCAAGCAAGACCTTCCCAAGGAATATCGATATAACGACCATCTTGCAATAATACAGAGATTTTGCTGTCGCCAATCTGTGTAACAGCACCTGGGATCAGATCTCCATAGGCAGGTACTTCATTTAATTCCTGCGACCATTTCTCTATTTCTTGTTCAGGGGTTTTATTGCGAGACAATTTATAACGAATTTTAGTTTTACGAAACCCATGTCGTTGATCATATTCCAGTAGGGCACGTTTTAAAGCTTGGTTGGCAGCAATTTGTTTTGTGCTATCAATACTGGTATAGACTTCATAGCCTAAAGCGTAAATAACTTCTCCGAAACGTGCGAAGAGATCTTGCCTTACCATTTCTGCAACATAAGGGGCCTCGATTTCGATTGCCCGCCCATGATATTTAGTGGGCAGTGGGGCATCAATCACTGTTTTGTATTGCAGATCGGTAATAAAATTATAAGATAACATACGCTCTAACACATGTTTACGCCGTTTGTAAGCAGCGTCTGGATCATGCAAAGGGTTAATATTGGAAGGCGCTTGCGGCAGGCCTGCCAGCATAGCGATCTGATCAAGCTTTAGGGATTCTACCGTTGTGCCGTAATACACTTCTGCAGCAGCGGCAATTCCATAGGCACGTTTTCCAAAATAAATTTTATTTAGATAGAGTTCGAGGATCTCATCTTTTGTGAGTTCTTTTTCTATTTTCAGTGCAAGCAGGATTTCAGAAATTTTTCGGGTAAAAGTTTTTTTACGGGTTAAGAAAAAATTTCTTGCCACTTGCATGGTGATGGTACTTCCACCTTGTTTTATTGAAGTATTGGTTAGCAAGGTAACTGCGGCACGCATCAGCCCTCTAAAATCAACGCCTGGATGCTCATAAAAACGTCTATCTTCGGTTGCTAATACGGCATTGATAAGATCTTTTGGTATTTGATTCAGGGCAATGGGGGTACGTCTGCCCTCTCCAAATTCGGCAATTAATTTACCATCATTGGTAAAAACTTTTAGAGGGACTTGCAGGCGCATATCTTTTAGCGTGTCGACAGAGGGTAGGGTAGATTCCAAATAAAGGACACCTAAAATACCAACAACGATGAGTAAAACAGCGGTTCCCAACAGGGAGCGTCGTATAATAGTAAACAATATGCCCATAAGTTATCCAAATAATTTAAAAAAAGGCGTATCTTCTTTTAAAGTATAATACCAATGCAACTCAAGCGACGCCACTTTTTCGGCTCGACAATTTCCAAGGGAAGACTAGTATTAAGTTAGAGTGCTGTGAGTCTTTTGGAATAAAAATCGAAAGCTGAGAGGTTAGAATTGTGTTTGATTTTTTTAAGGTTAAGTCAACTCCCTTAATTGGGGTAGATATTAGCTCTTCCACAATTAAGATATTAGAGCTCAATCGAGTAGAAGATAAGTATTCTGTGAATACTTATGGGGTTGAACTATTACCCCCTCAAAGTATTGTGGAAAAAAATATTCAGGCCGTCGATAAGGTGGCAGAGGTCATTCGTGGACTTGCCAAACGCATTGGCGTTTCTCAAAAATTAGCTTCCCTTGCCGTTGCAGGTTCATCTGTCATTACTCGGCTTATACAAATTAATGCTGAGTATAATGATGATCAGATCATTCAACAGATTGAGATAGAAGCCGAACGTTATATCCCTTATCCATTGGAAGAAGTTTATTATGATTTCCAAATCATTGGTCCTTCAACAAAGCACCCAGACTTGATGGATGTTTTACTTGCTGCAGCGCGGGTGGAAGCAGTAGACACTCGTGTGGCCGCAGTGACTGAAGCAGGTTTCAAAGTAACCGTCGTTGATATTGAAGCACTTGCCATGGAAAGAGCCTTTGCATTAGTGGTTAACCACTTACCCACAAAAGGTATTGGGAATACGATAGCGTTATTAGATATTGGAGCGACGAGTACTTCTTTGTATGTCTTCAAAGATCTGAGGACTATTTATATGCGTGACGAGGCCTTTGGCGGCAAACACTTGACAGATGAAATTCAAAGACGCTATGGGTTATCGGTAGAAGAAGCGATTGCTGCTCAAAAATATGGAGGGCTGCCGGAAGATTATAATACAGAGGTGTTGGAACCCTTTAAAGAAACTATTATTCAGCAGGTGAGCCGCGCTTTACAAGTGTTTTTTTCTTCCAGCGAAGAAACTGAGATTCAATTTATTGTCCTTGCCGGTGGCGTTGCAATGCTGCCAGGTTTGGACGCACTTTTGCAAAACAAACTTTCTATTAAAACCTTTGTTGCCAATCCATTTGCAGATATGCAGGTCTCTTCACGAGTCAATAAAACCATCTTACACGAAGATGCACCTGGTTTAATGATGGCTTGCGGTCTTGCTCTAAGGACTTTTGATAATGAGTAAAATTAATTTATTACCTTGGCGAGAAGAATTACGAGAGGTTAACAATCGAATCCTCTATGCACAAGTGGCTTGTGCAGTTCTGATATGCGCGGGCATTGTTTATTTAACGAATATGTATTTTACCTATAGAACGGAGGTTCAAGTGGCTAATACAGCCTATTTGAACAAAGAACTTCAAAGTATTAATGCTCAGATTGTTGAGATCAAGGGTTTACAAGAAAGTAAGAAAAATCTCTTGGAACGCGCTAATATTATTCGGTCCTTGCAAATTGATAGACCTTCTATCGTTAGGATTTTAGATTTATTGCCCCGTGTTGTGCCGGAAAATATTTATTTAACAGAAATCTCTAGGGATATAGTTGGTATAAAGCCTGGTCCCTCTCCAGAAAAAATAGAGGAAATAAAAGCCGGCGGTGAGCTTAATCTGATGACTGGGATCCCCCCAAAGTTAATAGGGCCTGTCGCTCCTATTGTGACAAACCAATATCAAGTTTCTCTGAAGGGAGTTGCTCAAACCAATGGGAGCATCTCTATTTTTTTGAAGAAATTAGAAGAGATAAAATGGCTTTCAGAAGTTAGGTTAAGTGAGGTTTCTATTAATAAAGAAGGGCAGGGTCTTAGTTTTACACTGGATTTCAAACAAAATATATCAGATGAGAGGTAGATGTGGAAATAGCCGGAGTTGAAATTGAAGCCTTAGATTTTCAACGAATTGGAAGTTGGCCTCCTTTATTTAGAAAGATTGTTATTGGGCTTGCCTGTCTAGTTACTTTTATTATGGGGTATATTTTTGGTTTGGGAGATCAGATTTTTTATTTAAGTGAAGCGACGAATAAATTCGATGTCTTGTCGAAAAAATTTGTAACAGCACAACAGCAAGTGGCAAATCTAGAGATGTTTAAAAAGGAAGTCAAAATCGTTGGCGATGAGTTAGATACGCTGACAGAGCAATTGCCACAAAGCGGTTCAGAGTCTGGGTTGTTAGCCGATATTTCTCAGCAGGCCGTTTCTAGCGGGCTGCAATTTATTAGCATAAAACCAGAGCCCACAGAGAACAAAGGATTTTATCATGAAAGTCCCTTCGATTTAACCTTAACTGGGAATTACAAGGGTTTTGGAGAATTTGCAAGTAATGTTTCCATGATGCCAAGGATTATTACCTTTCATAAATTTACCATTAAGAAAAACGATACTAAAGGAAACGGTTCTTTAATGATGGAAGTGTTGGCAAAAACCTATTGGAGCACTGCGAAGGAGCATAATCCATGATAAGGTTTGGCCGGATTATCCTTATTTTAATAATACAAGCAATGCTTTGCAGTTGTACGCCTGGCGTAGATGAAAGTGTGGTAGAATTTGTAAAAAAAACCAAGCAAAAGCAATCGCAAAGGACCGAAGAATTGCCAAAATTTTCTCATCCTGAATCTTTTAAATTTACTGCCGCTGATCTTCGTAACCCTTTTGAACCCTTTGTTGTTTCGAGTGCAGGGGTAAAGGGGGCAAAACCAGAGGGAGGGCCAGATCTCAATCGGGCAAGGGAAGCTTTAGAATCCTTCCCCTTAGATTCACTGCATATGGTTGGCACTTTAGAACGTGAGGGAAACTTCTTCGCTCTATTAAGAGATAGTAATGGCAGAGTCCATATTGTTAAAGTTGGTAATTATATTGGGCAAAACTCAGGACAAATCCAGAAAATTAATGGATCAGGATTAGAAGTTAAAGAGTGGTTATCAGATGGCAAAGGAGGATGGCGAGAGCATCGTGTAACCATTCCTTTTAGCGGTGGGTCAAAGGGAGTATAGATTATGATCAGGGGATTGAAATTGTTAAATCATAAGGGTATTGGGCTATGCATAGGGTTGCTTTGGATGTTATTTAGCAACGGTGCCTGGAGCAAAGAAGAAAATCAATTAAGAAGTATAGCTGTTCATTCGATTAGTCATAATAAAGTCGAGATTCAACTTGAGTTTTCTATGCCTATATTGGTCCCTAAGAGTTTCGCAGTAGAAGCGCCACCCACTATTGTTTTAGATTTTCCTTCGGTTAAAAATGGATTGTCTAAAGAATTAAGTAATCAATCCCTGAATGGTTCTAATGTCAAAAATATCAATGTTATTGGAGCGGGAAATAAAACACGATTGGTACTTGGGCTTAAGCGGACTGTTCCTTATGAAACACAAGTTTGCGGAAATACTTTAAAGATTATTTTAGAGGAAAATTTACATTCTTCAAAAATCAAAGGCCGAAAAATGGGCAGTCTTGATAAAAACTATGAAATTAGATCCTTTGATTTTCGACGCGGAGATCATGGGGAAGCGAGATTCATTGTTAATTTGTCAACCTCAAAGGCAGCGGTTGATTTTAAAGAAAATCATGGCCAAATTATGGTCAATTTTTTAGATGCATCCATTCCAAACAATCTTCTTAAACGGTATGATGTTACGGATTTTGGAACGGCTTTGCAAACGATTGATGTTGTCAAAAAAGGCAGAGATGTCAATATGGTTTTAAATGCCAAAGGGGATTACGATAAGATTGCCTACCAAATGGACGATCAATTTATAATAGAGGTTAGAAATGTTACCCAAGAAGAGATCAACGCGTCAAAAAACATATCGGGACAATTCACGGGCGAAAAAATTTCTTTAAATTTTCAAGACATTGAATTACGGGCCGTATTGCAAATTATTGCAGATTTTGCAGGGTTTAATCTTATCACCAGCGACACAGTGAAAGGAAATATCACTTTGCGCCTTCAAAATATTCCTTGGGATCAGGCTTTAGATATCATTTTTAAAACCAAGGGCTTGGATAAGCGTCAAGTTGGGAATGTGATGTTGATTGGCCCAAGCGCAGAGATCATGGCCCGAGAGAAAGCCGATTTAGAGGGTCAAAAAACCATTCAAGATCTAGGACATTTAAGATCAGAATTGATCCAAATCAATTATGCCGATGCCAACGATATGGCAACCCTTTTAAAAGACAAGGGAAATTCATTAATGACCAGTCGAGGCAATGTAACAGTAGATAAGAGAACCAATACACTGTTGGTGCAAGATACTGAAAGTAAATTGAACGAAATTAAAGAATTATTGAAGAAGTTGGATGTACCCGTAAGGCAGGTAGAAATTGCCACGCAAATTGTGACAGCCGACAATACATTAGAAAGTGCCTTAGGTATTCGATTCGGTGGAGCGGCTAATGCGGGTATTGGTCATCGCCGTTTAGGGGTTGGTAGTACAGTAGATAGAGCAAGGCCTATTGCAGAATTTAAAGATCCCGTCACGGGCTTAGTGGTTCCAGCGCCCAATCATGATTACACTCAATCAGCAGGTGCCAGCATTACGACGACAACAGCGACGGGTAATTTGAGTCAGAGCAGCACCTCAGGCGTTGTCACAGATAATATGAACATCAAGCAAGCCGCCTATAATACCACTACACCGCCCACCGTGAATAATACCGAAGGCTTATTTAGTGATTTAGGCGCTTTAACCCAAGGAAGTATTTTTGGTTCTGCAGGCCTTGCTCCTGCAAAGATTGGTTTGGCATTGGCAAGATTGCCAAATGGAACTTTATTAGATTTAGAGTTGCAGGCTTTAGAATATGAATCGCGCAGTCATACTCTGGCAAAACCCACCATTCGTACTCTAGATCAAAGTAAGGCCACCGTAGAAAAGGGTGTGGATATTCCTTATTTACAAGCAGCTTCCAGTGGCGCGACCAGCGTGTCTTATAAAACCGCGGCGCTGAAATTAGAGGTAACGCCGCATATTACACCAGATGATAAGATTTCTCTGGATTTATCGATTTCAAATGACACCCAAGGTGCAACCGTTGCTGCAGGACCTGTTGTGAATACCAATCGCTTACAAACCAAAGTTCTGGTGGATAACGGCGAGACAGTGGTACTTGGGGGTGTCATGTCTATTGTGGATAATAAATCCTGGGCAAAGGTACCGTTCTTTGGAAACCTTCCTATTATTGGTGCCTTATTTAGGAATAAATATTCTCGCTATTCGCCACAAGAGTTAATTATCTTTTTAACGCCTAAAATTATTAACCCGCTTATCAATAAGGAATAAGCCCCCTCCCCTACCCCTCCCCCTAAGCTAAGGGAGGGGAGCAATGATCGGGATCACAAATAAGCTAAATTTGGGTTAGTAAGCTTTATAAAATATAATAACAATTCCCGCTTTCTGTTCCAGCAAGGTAGTGTATTTTCGAGTAATCAGTTAGCATTAATAGAGAAGTTTTAGGAGATGATCTTGTTTAACGAACATCGGCTTATTCGAGCATTATTGCGCCAGCCAGTGGATTGCACGCCAGTTTGGATAATGCGTCAAGCAGGCCGTTATTTGCCGGAATATAGAGCTATTAGGAATAAGACTAAGGATTTTTTAACCCTCTGTAAAACCCCAGAACTCGCCGCAGAGGTAACCTTGCAACCGCTAGAAAGATTTCCCTTAGACGCTGCCATCATTTTCTCCGATATTTTAACCATTCCAGATGCTTATAATCGGGGACTTGAGTTTAGAGAAGGCGAGGGCCCTTATTTTCACCACCCGATTAGAACTTTGGCGGATATTAAAGCATTACCCACGATAGATCCAGAAATAGAGCTAAAATATGTGATGGATACCATTCGTATTGCTAAGCGAGCCTTAAATAATAAGGTGCCGCTTATTGGGTTTGCAGGAAGCCCATGGACCATTGCAACGTATTTGGTGGAAGGGCAAGCTTCTAAAAATTTTACCGAAATCAAAAAAATGATGTATCGTGAGCCAGCAACGCTACATCGGCTACTAGGACATTTAACGAAGAGCATTATTGACTATTTAAATGCTCAGATTATGGCAGGGGCAGATGTTGTAATGATATTTGATACCTGGGGGGGATTATTGTCCCAGCCAGATTATCTTACTTTTTCCTTACAGTATATGGAAGAAATTGTTAAAAATTTATTGCGAGTGAATGACCAAAAAACAATCCCCAATATCTTATTTACGAAAAACAGTGGGCAAAACTTGTTAGCAATGGCTTGTACGGGTTGTGATGCGGTTGGATTAGATTGGACAGCCAATATAGAAGAAGCCCGTGAATTAATTGGCCATAAAGTGGCTTTGCAGGGCAATCTAGATCCTTCAGCTTTATATGCAGATCCGGAGTCTATTCGAAAAGAAGTTGCACGACTACTTCAACAATTTGGGATTGGCTCTGGTCATGTTTTTAATTTGGGTCATGGTATTCATCCAGATGTCGATCCAGAACACGTAGCAGTGTTGATCGACGCTGTGCACTCACTGAGTGCAGATTACCACAAAATATAAAGGGGATATTTATGAAGGGCAAAGTCGTTTTTCCTGGAACCTTCGATCCCATCACGAATGGTCATCGAGATCTGATTGAGCGCGCCTCAAGACTATTTGAAACAGTTATTGTTGCTGTTGCAGAAAATAAAAGAAAATCCCCTTTCTTTTCCATGCAAGATCGCGTTGCTATGGCAAAGGATGTCTTAGCCCACCTCAAAAATGTAGAGATCTGTGGGTTTAACAATTTATTAATTGATTTTGCTTTACAAAAAGAAGCGCGAGTTATTATTCGAGGATTGCGAGTGGTTTCAGACTTTGAATACGAATTTCAATTATCTAACATGAATCGCCGTCTTAATGCAGACATCGAAACTCTATTTTTAACGCCTGCAGAACAATATTCGTTTATTTCATCCAGTTTGGTTCGAGAGATTGCATCTCTTGGTGGAGATGTCTCTTCATTTGTCCATGAAAAAGTAGCTCGGCTTTTAAAAGAGCGATTAAAATAAAATATTGGAGAAAAATAATATGGCTTTGATGATAACAGAAGAATGTATTAATTGTGATGTTTGCGAGCCTGCTTGCCCAAACGAGGCCATTTCACTGGGTCCTGAATACTATGTGATTGATCCAAACCGCTGCACAGAGTGTGTGGGGCATTTCGATACACCTCAGTGCCAATTGGTTTGCCCTGTCGATTGCATTCCAAAAGATCCCAATCATGTAGAAACCGAGTCCATGCTGATGGCCAAATATCATCAGTTATTAGCCAAATTATGATCCATAAATCCATTTGCTAGGAATCCACCATCCACCGCAATACATTGACCCGTAATATAGGAAGCGGCAGGCATACATAGAAAAGCCGCTAAAGAGGCAACTTCTTCTGGTTTCCCAACTCGCTTTAATGGTGTGCGGGAGAGGATGGTGCTTAATTTTTTTGGATTTGATAAGGTTGCTTGTGTTAATTCGGTATCAATATACCAGGGTGCAATTGCATTGATCCTGATATTATCTTTTGCCCACTCCACAGCCAAGTGTTTCCCAAGCTGAATCATGGCCGCTTTGCTCATTCCATAAGGTGCCCCCGATGCATCATCGATTAAGCCAGAGATAGAAGCAATGTTTACAATATTGCCTTGCTCTGATTTTTTTAATAAGGGGTAGGCCAGTTGGCAGATCCTAAAAGCAGAAAAAAGGTTTGTAGACAGAATAGTATTATATTCTGAGACAGTATAATCTTGTGCTGGTTTTCGGATATTGGTTCCAACATTATTAACCAAGATATCAAGTGAATCCCAAACGAGTTTGATTTTTTCTATCACAATATGACAAGACTCTTCTTCCGTAAAATCAACCGCTATCCCCTCTGCCTTAAAACCTTGCTTTTGCCATTCTTCTATTAAGGAAGCAACGCGGTTCTCACTTCTTGCAACAATAAAAATCTCAGCACCCAATTGCAAAAATTCATTAGCAATGGCAAGGCCAATGCCTTTTGTGCCACCCGTAATTAACGCCTTTTTATTTTCTAAATTCCAGCGGGACTTTTTCATTTTTGGAAAGCCTTATCATGAACCCTAATGTTTGGATCTTGTCACTGTATTCATAAAGTTGTCAACCTTTGCAAAATCTAGTATATTAAACTTCAATCAATTGAACCTTAGGAGTCCTTTTTATGAAAAACAAAGTAATGGCCATTCCTTCTGGATATAGTAGTATTACTCCTTACTTAATTGTCAATAATGCAGCTAAGGCAATTGAATTTTATAAGAAAGCTTTTCATGCCATCGAAGTCTTGCGGTTTAATGCCCCCAATCAAAAAATTGGGCATGCAGAGCTCACGATTGGTGATTCTAAAATTATGCTCGCAGATGAATTTCCTGAAATGAATGCCCATGCACCCACGGCTAATAGCGCGTCACCCGTTAGCCTGCATTTATATGTGGAAGATGTTGATTCAGTCGTAGCAAGGGCAGTCGCTGCAGGTGCAACCTTGACGCGGCCCGTAGAAAATAAATTTTATGGCGATCGGTCTGGACTGTTGATAGATCCTTTCGGACATATCTGGGCTGTTTCAACCCATGTTGAAGATGTCTCTGAAGACGAGTTACAAAAACGAGCATCAACACAAGGTATGAACTTGAAAGAGGTAGTAACACCGAAATGAAAATTCAAAATATTGTCTTTGATGTCGGCAATGTATTAGTGAAGTGGGATCCCATAGCCGTTATTTCAGAAGTTTTTCCAGAAGAAGATCCAGGAATATTATTAAAAAAAATAGTCAAATCCGATACCTGGTATCATCTAAATGGCGGCAAAATAACGGAGTTGGAAGCAATACAACAATATCACCAATCGCTCAATATCCCCTTGCAACAGTTCGAGAGATTTATGACGGTTGTTAAAGAATCTTTACTGCCTATGGAAGGGAGTTTTGAATTGGTTGAAAAGCTTTATCAAGCCAATCATCCTTTGTATATTATTACCGACAATACTAGAGAAATTGAATCCTATTTAAGACAAAAATACGATTTTTGGAGCCGGTTTCGAGGGGTTGTTAATTCAGCTCATATTGGTGTTTTAAAACCTTCCCCCATTATTTATCGACATTTATTAGAGACCTATCAATTAATTCCAGAAGAAACGATTTTTTTTGATGATTTACAAGCAAATGTTGAAGGTGCCATTGCAGTGAAAATGAAAGCCATACAATTTGAAACGGCTGCAAAATGCGAGGCAGATTTACGTCATTTGAAAGTAGCCTTTTAAGGAGGCGCTTTAGCCTCCTTTTATAGTTGACAAGTCCCACCGCCATGCTTTTTGAAATATCGCTGATGATATTCCTCGGCACGAAAAAAAGGTCCGGCTTTAACAATTTCGGTAACAACGGGGTTTTTATATTGACCAGCATTTCCTATCGTTTTTTTTGCCAGTTCTGCTGCTTCCTTTTGTTCTTCGTTATGATAAAAAATAACCGATCGATATTGAGAACCAATATCAGGACCTTGTCTATTTAAAGTCGTTGGATTATGAGATTGAAAGAAAATATCCAGTAATGCTGCGTAAGATATTTTTGTGGGATCATATTCAAGATGAAGGGATTCTGCATGTCCTGTATCCCCACGGCAGACTTGTTCATAGCTGGGATCAATAAGATGCCCACCACTAAACCCCACTTCTGTTTTGATAACACCTGGCACTTTGGCAAACGTTTCTTCAACATGCCAAAAGCAACCGGCAGCAAAGGTAGCTTGTTGTGGTTTATCTTCTTTTTTGTCTTCTTTATTCAATTCCATGCGGAGTAACTCCTAGGTATTCAGTTAATAAAGATCTTCCAGTCATCTCGCTTGGCTGAGGTAATCCGAGTAAATGAATCAGTGTGGGCGCGATATCCGATAAAGATCCTTCTTGGTGGGTGATTTTTTGATGCCTACCCACATAAATAAATGGGACACGGTTTATCGTATGAGCTGTATGAGGTTGTTGTGTTTTGTCATCAAACATCATTTCGACATTGCCATGATCACTCGTTATCAAAGCTTCTCCACCCACTGCCTTCAAAGCCTCTAAGACTTGGCTTAAGCAAATATCCAAGGTTTCAACTGCCTTAACACTTGCTTCAAAATTTCCGGTATGTCCTACCATATCCGCATTGGCATAATTACAAATAATCAGAGAATAGGTATTAGTTTGGATCGCTTTTATTAAGGCATCTGTGAGTTCATAAGCGCTCATTTCGGGCGCTAAATCATAGGTGGCAACCTTTTTCGAAGGAATTAAGATCCGATCTTCATTGGTAAAAGGCGTTTCACGCCCACCGTTAAAAAAGAAAGTAACATGGGCATATTTTTCGGTTTCTGCAATCCTAAGTTGTCGGATTTGGTGGTTCTGGCAGTACTCGCCCAGCATATTCTTCAGTGGCTCAGAGGGGAAAGCAACACTTGCTTTTAGATCTTTAGAATACTCTGTCAAGGTAACCAATTCCGAAATTTTTGGAGTGTGCTTACGTTTAAAACCCGAAAAATTAGGATCGGTTAACGCAAAACACAATTGCCGCATTCTATCACTTCTAAAATTCATGCAGACTACCACGTCTTCATCTTGAATAGTGACTGCAGGAGTAATAATGGTTGGCTTAACAAATTCATCGGTTTCCCCGCGGTTATAAGAATAAATAAGCGCTTCTGTTGCAGAACTGGAAAAGAAAGGTGCTTTTCCTTCTGTTAGCATGTCATAAACCACTTCTGTGCGATCCCAACGTTTATCTCTATCCATTGCATAATAACGCCCAGAAAGGGAGGCAATTCTGGCATGAATGGAATTGGGTAAAGATTTACAGACCGCTTGTAGTGCCAGAAGGGAGGCTTTTGCACTTTGTGGAGCCGTGTCGCGCCCATCTAAAAATGCATGAATAAAAATATTTTCAACCCCTTTTCTTGCCGCCAGTTTAACCATGGCATGAATATGTTCTTCATGACTATGGACGCCGCCAGGGGATAATAAGCCTAAAATATGTAAAGCCTGTTTGTGGCTTGCAGCTTTACTCGCTGCTTGATTTAGCACTGGGTTTTTTGTAAAACTTCCAGATTGAATAGCAGCAGAAATTCGAGTGAGATCTTGATAAATGACTCTGCCAGCACCCATGGTTAAATGGCCTACTTCTGAATTGCCCATTTGATCTTTCGGTAAACCAACATCAAGGCCTGAAGCCGACAGGGTGGTGTGAGGGCAGTCCTGCCAGAGTTTATCCCAGAAGGGGGTTTTGGCAGCAGTAATAGCATTTGATCCTGGAGTTCCACTAGAACCCCAGCCATCGAAGATAATAAGTACAATAGGACTTGGTTTCATAGGCTTTAATTATGCAGTATAAAAGGAAGCTTTGCTATTGAGTGCTATAACCCCAGGTTTCAGTTATACTGGCTTTTTATTTTTAGAGATTGCGTGTTCCTATGAATGATTTTGTTGATTTTATAACTAAAAATTGGATTTTATCCTCCTTCTTTGCTGTTTTTTTAATTGCTTTTTTGGTTAATGAACTGATTCAACGCCGCCAAGGAGGGGCCGCACTATCCACGGAACAGGCTGTTCAAATGATGAATCATCAAGCAGCGCTTGTGCTCGATATTCGAAATGAAACTCTCTTTTCCGGCGGTCATATTATTGGAGCAGAAAATATTCCTGCCAAGGTTTTAGATAAAAAAATGGGGGCACTACAAAAATATCTGGGTAAACCCATCATTGTTGTTTGTGCAATGGGTCAAGAGTCTCCTAAAGTGAGCACTGAATTACAACAGAAGGGGTTTAATACTTTTGTTATAAATGGTGGTCTGCATGCTTGGAAGGCTGCTGGATTACCCTTAGTGAAGTGACTTTTATGAAAAAAGTCTTGATCTACAGTACCGAGATTTGTCCCTATTGTATTGCCGCTAAACAATTATTGGAAAGCCACGGGATCTCCTATGAAGAGATCCGGGTAGATGTAGACCCTGAAAAGCGCATATTGATGGAGCGAATAAGCGGACGACGAACAGTCCCTCAAATTTTTATTGGTGATCGACATGTTGGCGGTTTTGATGATTTAAAAGCCTTATCTGAACGCAGCGAATTACAAACTTGGCTTAAAGATTAATATTTTTTTAAAGTGTAAGGGGAAAAATGACCATGTCACAAAAGAGTAGTCATAATACAGTTAAACCAAATGGGCATGATGAAAAAGGATCTGCCCCTGTATTTAACGTGCATAGTATTTATTTAAAAGATTTATCATTTGAAGCCCCACATTCGCCTTTGATATTTAATGAAGAATGGAAGCCTAAGATCGATTTTGATTTACAAATGGCATCAGAGGCTCTAACCGGGGCAGAAGATCTTTATGAAGTCGTTTTACATCTTACTGTCACGGTAAAATCAGGCGAAACAGCAGAGGCGAAATCCGCCTTCCTAATTGATGTAAAACAAGCTGGCGTTTTTGTATTACAAAATTTACCTAAGGAAGCAATCACTCAAATTTTAGCGACGACTGCTTCTGCGGTTCTCTTCCCTTATGCACGGGAAACGATTTCAAGCCTTGCAACACGGGGAGGGTTTCCGCAATTGGTATTGCCACCGATTAATTTTGATGCGATGTATATGAACCATCTTGAAACGCAGCAAAGCAAAGAAACTGAGGCGGGCACAACCGTTGTCTAATTCGCAAGATAAAAAATTGCCGATGGCAGTGTTGGGAGCTGGTTCCTGGGGAACGGCTCTTTCCATTTTATTGGCTAAGAATGGTCAAGATCTTCATTTATGGGATCGAGATCAAGCTTTATTAACAGAAATATCTAAAGCAAGATCTAATACTCGGTATCTGCCCGATATTCCTTTACCAAGTAACATCCGTATTTCTCCCACTTTAAAAGAAGCCTTAGAAAATGTTCAAGATATATTGATCGTTGTTCCCAGCCATGGTTTTGCTGAAGCTCTGCGGAATATGAAACCTTATTTAAGATCCAAGCATCGTCTTGTTTGGGCAAGCAAAGGTTTAGAATTAGAAACGGGTCAATTCTTGCATCAAGTGGCAGAACGTGAATTAGGCAATGAAAGAGATTATGCGGTACTGTCTGGTCCTAGTTTTGCTCGTGAGGTGGCTTTAGGTTTACCAACAGCGGTTTGCATTGCTTCTCGGAATTCAAGATTTGCTGAAGAATTAGCAATGCGCTTTAGTGATAATACATTTAGGGCTTATACGACAGATGACATAATTGGTGTTCAGCTGGGTGGGGTGGTCAAAAATGTTTTAGCAGTTGCAGTGGGGCTATCCGATGGCGTAAAGTTTGGTGCTAATGCACGCGCAGCCTTAATAACCAGAGGGCTTGCAGAAATGATGCGTTTAGGCCAAGCATTAGGAGCACGTCGCGAAACCTTAATGGGGCTTGCAGGTTGTGGTGATGTTATTTTAACCTGTACCGATAATCAATCGCGCAATCGACGTTTTGGTTTAGCATTAGCGCGAGGATTAACAGAATCCCAAGCTTTGCAAGAGATTGGTCAAGTTGTAGAGGCTGTGTATAATGTGGAACAACTTTCTCGTTTGGCTAAGCTGAATCAAGTTGAACTACCTATTGTGGAACAGGTGTTTGGTGTTATGAAACACGGTGTGTCTCCCAGTAAGGCTATCAAAGAGTTGTTTAAAAGGGTGCCTGGAAGTGAATAGTTTGGCAAATTACGTAAAAGTTGTCTAACCTAAGCTTACTGGTTTAATTAAATGTAAGGGGAGTCGTTATGAAAAATGTAGCAAAAGTAGTGGTCATGGCTTTGGTTTTAGCTCCTATCGCCTTGTTAGGTGGTTGTGCTAAGAAATGTTGTCCTGAGAAACCACGTCCATGTCATGTGGAAAAAATGAAGGAAGAATGTGGCGGGAAATAATCCCCTGTAGTTTTTCATTCATGAACCCCCCCGTAAGGGGGGGATCATTTCTACAAAAGAATAAGAATTTATTTCACTTTAACTATCAGATTTGTATATATAGCTATGAGGGATACTTAGTCGATCCGGACAGGATATCCATTCGACGTTTTTGCAGCTAATTTAGCCCCTGTCCAATTCACAAGATAACTCCCTTTAATGGCTTCTTCAATCACTTTTGCTAAACGGCTAAGGCTATTGGATCCCATAAATTGTATTTCTGTTAAAGGCTGATGTGCTTCTAGGTACAAATGATTATTGTGCCAGCCCACCTTATAAGGCTCATGGATAATGCGAACCGCTGTACCAACGGGGACCATATAATAAAGTTTCTCGATATCCTCTGGGAATAATCGAATACAGCCATGGGTTATTCGTACGCCGATCCCCCCTGGCCGATTGGTCCCATGAATTAAATAATTCCCTTTTTTAGAAAGCCCCTTCTGAGAGAGATAGAGTGCATATCGACCTAGAGGATTTTCAGGC
>Ga0207028_1074_pt2 | contig 23211 bp, 20 predicted proteins | sample Alteio_BWMinCont_41_FD_153287 | JGI IMG/M metagenome (GOLD analysis project Ga0207028, IMG submission 153287) | Enriched cells from forest soil in Barre Woods Harvard Forest LTER site, Petersham, Massachusetts, United States -... | ecosystem: Environmental > Terrestrial > Soil > Temperate forest >... | reverse complement strand
CATATAGTAAGCTTCTTTTTCTGTTTCAAAAATATTTTCCAAAGAGATATAAGGAACATAAGAATACCCACAACGTAATAACAATAAATTCATTAAGATCCTAGATAATTTCCCATTGCTTCCCTGAAAAGGATGAATAGAAAGAAAATAGACAACAAACATCGGTATGACCAATAATGGATGCATAAGGTTATTTTGCAGAGTTTCTAGGGTCCATATCAATAACTCTTGCATTTTACGGGGTGTTTCCATCGGTGTTGCCACTTCAAAGACAGCGCTAATATTCTTTCCAAAAGATTCAAAAACTTCCGAATTATTGGGCAGGGTTTTATATTTTCCATGCCGCCAAGAGCCCTTGCTAGTAAATTTACTCAAAGTGCTGTGCAATTGTTTAATATGATTTTCTGTTAAGGCAATAGTCCCAAATTCATGAAAAACTTGTTCAAGTGCTGCAGCAATACCTGCAATTTCTTCCTCTTCCCGTGATTGGATGCGCAGTGTCGTAAAGGTTCTGAGTAAGGTTTCTATATCGGAATTTTTAAAGCGAGATCCATCGAGTCTAAGAGAAGCACCAACACTTTCAACGATTGATATTTGTTTAAGCATCGTTAACCTTTCAAGGGTTAGATGTTTTGTAGCCTTCCAAAAGCCTTTAAATTCTTCAAGTTCCGATACCAGCCCTACTATTTCATGACTGATTTTAAAATCAGTATATTGCATAGAATTCCTTCCCTTAGCAACCAATTAAAACCGATTATGACCAATTAAATCCAAAAAAGAAAGGCCTTCTATGGCCCTTCCAAATGGACAAGCCCTAGCTAGAAGGATAAAATACTAGACTATGAGACCTATTGCGGATCCCAAGACCCTAGCTACTTTTCCAACCTGGTTTCCCGCCGAATGGCAGGGTGCCTTTTGGAAAGTAGTCTCTTGTGCCTGTTTTGCAGTTATTAATGGCATTGTGAGGTATTGGTCGGGAGGAACCGGGGAAGCTGGCATTGAAGTACTACCGGTTAATGTCATGATGTTCTTTCAAAATGTTTTTGGGGCCCTTCTCTTATTACCTTGGTTAATGAAATTTAAGCTTAGAGAATTTAAGATCCGTTATCCAGTCATGCATTTAATACGGGTGGTCACTGCTGTAGGCGGGATCTATTTGTGGTACCTAAGCTTAAAATATATGCCGATTGCCGAAGGGGTAGCACTTTCCTTTACCGGACCTATTTTAACCGTGATCGGGGCTAGATTTTTTCTGGGTGAGAAAATTAGTTTTCAACGTTTGATTGCGATTGCTCTTAGTATTTCTGGCGCCATTATGATTTCTCGTCCTATTTTCTCTCTAGAGAATAGCCAACTCTTTGGTTTTGTAGCTTTGCTACCGATCTGCTCTGCTTTGTTTATTGCTTTTAATAAATTATTAACAAGACAATTAGCAATGCTTGGAGAAACACCAACAGCATTGGCCAGTTATCTATTAATATTAATGATCCCTGTCTCACTATTCCCGGCTGTCTTCGATTGGATAACCCCAAGCGCACATCATTGGCCATGGCTAATTTTATTAGGTCTTCTTGCAGCTTCTGCTCATCTTTCTTTTGGGAAAGCGTATCAATTAGCCGAAGTTACTTTTTTAACTCCCTTTGGATTTACTAAATTTTTCTTAAGTACCTTGGTCGGGTTTTTTGCATTTTCAGAGATCCCTAGCTCCTGGTCTTTATGGATAGGAACCTTTATTATTTTCACCAGTATTTTATTGTTGGGTTATAAAATACCTTTATATTCAATCGCTAAGCGTTTTAGATCCAGTTGATTTAAAAATAAAGAATAACACATCCACGAACATAAAGCGGCCAAGTCTTTAAATTGTGGTGGAATATATTTCGCAGGTACAACCAAACCCTCTTGAACCAAATCCCCTAACACATGCAGATCCTCTAAGGTGGTTTTACCTAAAAATAATAAGGGAATATGATCTAACTCACCTTTTTGTATTGTTAGGCGAATATAATTATAGATAAGAATAAATCCCTTATTATAAACTAAATCTTTTGTGAAGGGCGTGCCCTCTGCAGTACTTCCTCGAAAGACTCGCGTAGTTCTGTAATAACTTTCTTCTGCGGATAATCCCTGATCTAGAAAAAAATTAAATACCTCTAAAAAATTAGCGCCATTTTCTGCCATATAAATAGCGGTAATGCGATCTGTTAAGCCTTGCATACGAGTAGGGTGTGAAGAAAATGTAAAAATTTCCATAATAATTGCCAACCCTTCCTGTGTGATCGTTGAAGAGGGTGGCCCCTTACTTAAAAAAGTACAAATGGGTTGATTTAAACCATTTAACGTTGTACCTAAATGCACCCATCCTTCATGTACTTCTAAAACCTTTAATTCCCTTTCACTAAATTTTGCATTCTTTCGAAGCTTTATAAATTCCGCCCCCGCTGCAGCATCTGCAACGATATCATCACTTAACTTAACACGTTTTTGTTCTGCCTCATCAAGGAAATAGTGGGACAAACGTTCTCCTAAAATAGCAACGGCTTCTTCGCTAGTATAACGCTTTACATCGAGTTCGCTCTCTGTTTGTTTTTGAATGAACGATAGAGTATTTGAAATTAATAAGGCAAGATCTTTCAGTGTTGGGGCCCCTGCATAAAAGGCATCTCCCGTACTACCGTAGAGCTGTTGAGAATAACGAGAAAATTTTGGGGTGCCACGCGCTTTTAACATCTCTACAACGGTGCAATATTCTCGACACATTCGCTGCATAATCATGCCAACGCTATTATATTGCCCTAATTCTTTTCGGATTTCTCTTTCAATTTGATTAAATTCTGCAATTTTTTCTTCTGGATCATATTTCAAAGGATTATTTTCGTAATAGTCAGGGCCTGTAACCTTGGGGAGCTCTTTAAATCCGCTTTTAAAAAATGCTTCTTCTACCGCGCCATTCCACTTTAAGGCATCCAAAATACGAATAGGCCTCTGTGCATTTACAAGTCTATCTGATAGATCACGAATCACTTGATGATATTTGGCGTCTGTCATGCAAACCCTCTCCTTATTATTAAGAATAGACTATTCTAGAGTATAGGTCTTGAACTACTTAGAGAACTTAAATGAGCAAACCCTATTTATTTACTTCTGAATCTGTCTCTGAAGGGCATCCCGATAAAATTGCCGATCAAATCTCGGATGCTGTATTGGATGCTATCCTCGCACAAGATCCAAAAGCTCGAGTTGCTTGTGAAAGTTTTATCAAAACCGGCATGGTCTTAGTAGGAGGTGAAATCACAACCTCGGCTTGGGTCGATCTAGAATCCTTAGCACGCCAAACTATTAATCGAATTGGATATACACATTCAGAAGTCGGATTTGACGGAAATTCTTGTGCGGTTCTGAACGCTATTGGTAAACAATCTTCTGATATTGCTATGGGGGTTGATGAATCGCATGATCGCGAACAAGGTGCTGGCGACCAAGGTTTGATGTTTGGTTATGCCAGTAATGAAACGCCCACTTTAATGCCAGCACCTATCAGCTATGCACATCAATTGGTTCGAAGACAGGCAAGTATTCGAAAAAATGGCACACTTCCTTGGTTAAGACCCGATGCAAAAAGCCAGATCACTTTTCTTTATGAGAATGGTAAACCGGTGAGTGTAGAAAATGTTGTATTATCCACACAACACGGGCCAGAGATCCCTCATTCTGTGTTGGTTGAAGCTGTGATTGATGAAATTATTAAGCCGGTTATTCCAGCACAATGGATAACAAAGCATACGCATTTTTTAGTAAACCCAACCGGTCGATTTGTGATTGGCGGCCCTATGGGAGATTGTGGTCTTACAGGACGTAAGATCATCGTTGATACCTATGGCGGCATGGCAAGACATGGAGGTGGCGCTTTTTCTGGAAAAGATCCTTCTAAAGTCGATCGCTCTGCTTGCTACATGGCAAGATATGTTGCCAAAAATTTGGTGGCAGCGGGTATCGCAGATCGATTAGAACTGCAAGTTGCTTACGCGATTGGAATTGCGAAACCACTTTCTATCAGTGTCGAAACCTTTGGAACAGGTAAAATCTCGGATGAAAAGATCTGCCGCTTGATCCAAGAATATTTCGATTTTCGTCCTGCTAAAATTATTGAAACCCTTGACCTACTAAGACCTATTTATGCACAAACAGCCACTTATGGACACTTTGGCCGTGAAGAGCCAGATTTTACCTGGGAAAGAACAGACAAAGCTGATATCCTAAGGGAAGTTGCAAAACTGAAAACCTAAAGGGGTCAGATCTTAAATTCAAAAAAATATTAAATTTAAGATTTAAGATCTGGCCCCTTTGAAATGGCGAGATTTTTTCCAAATGAAAATACCTAGATTTTTTTTAAACCAAGGATTGAGGATCCAGGATGAGATCGAACTCGATCTAGAACTTAGCCATCGCTTAAGCAGCGTTTTAAGACTCGAAAAAGGCGCTAGTCTTATTTTATTTAATAATGATTTTTTTGAATATTCAGCCATCATTACAAACATTACTCGTAAAAAGGTGACCATTCAGATTTTAGAACGCCATGAAAAAAATGTAGAGTCACCTTTACAGATCCATCTAGGGCAAGTGATCTCCAAAGGTGAAAAAATGGATTTTGTCATACAAAAATCCACTGAATTAGGCGTGCATCGCATTACCCCTCTTTTTTCTGAACGCAGTGTGGTTCATTTAAAACAAGATCGCTTAGACAAAAAAGCTGAACATTGGCAAAAAGTGGCCATGAGTGCAGCAGAACAATGTGGAAGAACCCTAGTTCCCCTGGTTGATACGCCAAAGGACTTGGCCGAATGGGTAGCAGAACAAAAAGAAAAAACTTGCCTCGTTTTAGATCCCAATTCAAGGCACCCTTTGGCAAAGACTGAAGTATTAAGTCCACTTGCCGTCTTGATAGGACCTGAGGGAGGACTAACGAATGATGAAGTACAAAGGGCGGTCATACACGGTTTTAAAGCAGTTAAATTAGGTCCCCGAATTTTAAGGACGGAAACCGCAGCCCTTGCACTATTAGCTGCCATCCAAGCTAAGGCTGGGGATCTATAGATTTATAGCAAGTTAATTGACCTTTTCGCATAGCGCATAGGGTTAAAAGCTTACACAATATATAGGTGTTGGATATTAGTAAATTTAAAGCCTGAGGTATACACTTTACCCTAATGGATAGATCAGAACGGATCTTGACAGGTGCAAGGAAGCACGTGATGGGCAATGATGCCCGACTACACCCAGCGATCACAGGGAGTGTTCGTTGGGTGACCACTTTTTAGCATCTTCTAATAATTTAAATTCAAAGACAGAATTTCTAAGATCAGTTACAAATTGCATTAAATTTCCAATCAAATCCACTGTTGTCATTGTTCCAGAGGCCGTTTGCTTGGCAATTTCTTTAACATCATTCATGATGTTAGAAATTTTACCAGACTGGGAAGCTTGTGCACTAGCAGAAGAGGAAATATTCTGAATGAGATCCGACAAGCGTCTGGAAACCGTTTCAATTTTTTCCAAAGTAGATCCTGCATGTTGGGCAGAGTTAACGCCTTCCAATACTTGTGCTTTAGTTTGCTCCATGGCAACAATCACTTGATTAGTATCTGTTTGAATGGAACGAACCAAAGATCCAATTTCTTTGGTGGCATAACTCACCTTTTCTGCCAATCTTTGCACTTCGTCTGCAACCACCGCAAAACCACGACCTGCGTCTCCTGCCATAGCCGCTTGAATAGAAGCATTTAAAGACAAAATATTGGTTTGATCAGCGATCCCATCAATCAGAGATACAATTTCTCCAATTTCCTGAGAACTATCACTTAATCTTCTCATATAATTGGAGGTTTCTTGAATTTGGGTTTGGATTCTCTCCATACCACTGATGGTACTTCGAACCTCTTTTCCCCCTTCACTAGCAATATTGACGGATTCCAGCGCAACCGATGCCGATTCTGAAGCATTGGCGGAAACTTGCTCAATAGAAGCTGCCATGGAACTAACAGAGGCGGTTACTTCTACAATCTCTTGAGCTTGTTGGCCACTGGAAGTTGCTAACTCCTTTGTAATTTTTTGCGCATCTGTTGCAGCAGCGGAAACATTTTTTGCAGTTTTCCCAATATTTTGCACCAATTTTCTGAGTGCATTTAAGGCATAATTAAAAGACTCAGGGATCCGTTTAGATAGAGAGGCATTTTCTAAAAGAGGCGGCTCAACAACAACGTTCCCACTCGCCACTTCCGGTAGTTCTTTCAATAATTTTTCAACCGCGGTTTGCATAGCTTTGTTGATATCTTCTGCCATCTTTATATGAAATTGACCTTCTTTCTGAAAAAGATAAATGGATACAATTAAAACCAAAAAGGATAAAAGCCCTAATATATAGGCAGAAAAATCCGCAGTGGTATTGGTCCTGGGGTAAGCCACATAGGCTTCTTCCAGAATCTTTGAAAGACTAAAGGCAAGGGGACCCGTGCTAAGAATACCAGAAACTGCCGTATGTACTTTATTTATCGATTCTGAAACCATAAGCATTGAATCCATATCCTCCACTATCGTTTGGATCAATTTTGAAATATCATCAAATTTTGGGGTGAGACTAGGATCAATATTGGAAGTTTGCAGTTGAACTGCGCGATTATGAAACACATTCACTTTTTCCATCAAATCCTTTCTATCTGGCGTATTTTGAGCGATATTAAGCATTTTTTGCAAATTAATTAAGATGGTTTCGATCGCTTCTATTTGCTCGGTAACCAAGGTGGTCTTATCATTGTCTTTCTTTACTTCTAAGGCTTTCAATATGCTCCAATAATCTTGTTCTGCTTTCTTAATATTAACAGATACCTTTTCATCTGTTTTATTTAAAGAAAGAATAATATTCTTATTTTCAAGCACCACGGCTACATTTTTTTGCATCAATTCCCAAATCTTGGAAAAACGATCCAGCTCTTGAGCTTTTATTTTTTCTGGGCTTGGAGGTAAAAGTGTCTGTCCTCCAACACTTTTCCCATTAGTCAGAACCGCAAACTCATTATTTGCAACTACCAAAGCATTTTTTAAATCATCAAAGACATTTTCTTTGGTTGCAGTGATTATATCATCTGAATACTTAACAATTTCATGCATCGATACCCGAAGCTCTGTTGCATGCGTGATATATTGTTGGGCATAATCTCTCAATTGATTGAGATACCAAAAATTAGATATCGTTGAAAATATCAAAATAACTAATAAACCTCTTATAAAGTCCCTGAAGTAAACAAACGTTTTCGTTATCTTTTCCATGACAAACCCCTTCTTAATCCGCTAAATAATAACCTGTCTAAACCATTGTAAGCGCGATGGCAAAGCATCGATCAATTTCCAAAGATTTGGTAGATTTGGTATATAAACATAATCATCCTGAATTTTAACCTCCATTAAAAAACGAGGATCATCCGTCGTTTTGGTAACCAATTTAAGAGTGCTTTCGGTTAACCGACACATTTTTGGAACATTTTTTAAAAGAATAGAAAAAAATGGATATTTTGTACTGGCAGAATTTTGTCCTTCCCCTTGTATTTTAGAGTCTCTGTTTATAATAGCGATGTGGGTTTTGTCCGTTAACACCGGGGGTGTTTTATCCTCACCCCAGTCTACGGTGGATTCCACTTTTTCTAAGATAATTAAGGGAATATGAATAGCTCTCCAGGTTAACACCCCCATAAACCATTTTGGGATATCTGGGATAGGGTTGGGTTTCTCATAGGGAATGATTTCTGCAATTGCAGAAGAAGGCAGCAAAAGGGTATGCCCTTCGAGTGGCAATAATAAACCCGGTAATAACTGCGTCATAATTTCTTTTCCAATAATAGTTCGATCGTGTCTAATAGGTCCGTTTCTTGATAGGGTTTGCTCATAAACTTATTAATGCCTAGTTTCAAAGCGCGGCTCTTATGAGCTTCACCTGCAACAAAAGTGATCATAATAATGGGGATATCGGAAAAATTTGGGTTACTTTTAATTTTTTCTGCAAATTCTAAACCATCCATTCTGGGCATTTCTATATCTAATAGAATAATATCTGGCTTTTCTTGTTCCAGCTTCCCAAGAGCATCTAAACCATCCTTTGCTGTAATAACTGAATATTTATGTCGCTCAAGAAAATTTTTAGTCACGGTACGGATGGTCACCGAATCATCCACAACCATAACCACCGGCTGTCGCTTACTCGATGATTGTTTTGAGACTTCAATCGTTTTCTTAATGGCTCTGGAAGCAATTGAAAAAACATCTAAAACAATGATTACTCTTCCATCGGACAACATGGTGGCGCCACTGAATATATCCATTAATTTAAATTGAGGCCCCAAGGATTGTACAACGACTTCCTGACTCCCAGCCAAGGAATCAACCAAAAGAGCTGCATTAAAATCTGAAAACTTAAAGAGTAAAACAGGAAAATTTTCTGTCGCCTTATGAAAGATAGGCCTTTCCTCTACCCCCAAGGCAGCGCCTAAATATTTTAAGGTGTAATCTAGATTGTTATGCTTAATCATCGCATTGGTTTTATTCAAATTTTCTTTGGCTTGATTCATATTTAACAATACGATACTTTCAACATTCGATAATAAAATCCCGTAAGTTTGTCCTTGTATAACAACCAGCAAAGCCCGATTAATCGAAGTGGTAAATGGCAGCCGTATAATAAATTTTGTTCCAAACCCAGGGTTGGATTCGATCGAAAGGTTTCCACCTAATCCTTTCACAACCGTATTCACAATATCCATTCCAACACCTCGCCCAGAGATTTCACTCACATCCTCTCGTGTTGAAAATCCTGGTTCTAAAATAAAACGGATAAGATCCGCCTGAGACCGTTCTGTCTCTTGGGTCAATAATCCAAGCTTAACTGCTTTTTGCTTCACCGCCTCTACATTAATACCTGAGCCATCATCCATGATCTCTATGCAAGCATCATTTCCCAAGCGAAAAAACCTTAAGCTGATTTTTCCAGTCTCTGGCTTACTAACGTTTAAGCGCTTCTCGGGAGATTCAATCCCGTGATCGATGGCATTTCTAAGTAAGTGTTCAAGGGATGGCGTTAAGTGCTCCAGTAAATTTCTATCGATTTCTCCTTCCGATTGCAAGACTGTAAAATCTACTCTTTTTTTAAGTTCTTCACCCACTTGTCGGGTAATACGCCCCAAACGAGGCACAACACTATTAAAAGGAACCATTCTAGTATCTACTAATCTATCTTGTAATTCTAATTCGATTCTTGCTTGCTGAGACAGCAAAGATTCAATATTGGATTGTATTTGAGCAAGACCCTTATTAAGGTTCACCATGGAAAGTATATCTGAAGTAATGTGTAAATTCGCTTCGGAAGGGACTACTCTTATTTTTTCTTGGACTGTTTTCATGATCCTATTTGCTTCGGTTAAGTGGCTGCTAAAGTTATCGACAAAATGTCCTAAATTTACCCGAATAATATTACTTTCGATGGACAAGTTATTTAAGGTTTCGAGCAGATCTGATTTTACTCGGATCACCTCCGCCACTGCTGCTGTCTTAGTTTCTGGAACGATGCTAGCCTCCGTTTTCACTGCTTCTAGCGCTTTCGGAATTGCTGGCTCTTTGGGAACTTCTTTAGTGGGTGTTTTCTCAGAAAATTTTGCTATCATGTCTTCAACGGGGGGTGGAGCCTCTTTTTTAGCCAAGGCTTCAATAAAGAGATTCATACGATCAACCCCTTCAAAAACTAAATCATAAGCCTTCCTTTCTACTGGAGTACTTTGCGTGAGTAAGGATTCGGAAAAGGTTTCTAATTCGTGAGCAAGGGCACTTAATTTTGGCTGATTCACCATGCGGGCCCCACCCTTTAAGGTATGCAGATCTCGTTTTAGATCTGAAAAGCAGGTCTTATTATTCAAATCCTTTGACCAAGTCAGAAGTGTAGAGGCGATAGCGTCTAAGAGATCTCTTGCCTCTTCCAAAAATATATTTAATAATTCTGCCATTTCTTCTTCTTGACTCATCCCTTCAATTATTAACCTCCACTTTGCTTGCCAGAATGTGATAGAAATCTGGATCTTGAATTAGTTTTTCAAAGTCCATAATTATCCAAGGCTTTTGATCGCGCTCAAAAGCTCCTTGAACATAGGGCATATAATCCTTGAGTTCAATCAAGCCCTCTGCAGGTTTTACTTCTTCACCAAAAAAACGTTCAATGCCTAATACTTGCTCAACTGCAAATCCATAAAAGGCTTCTTCAAAATGGATAACGAGTATTCTACTTAAAGAAGATTCTTTATGAGGATTACTTGTCACAAAACCTTGTAGATCGGTGATTGGCAAGATCCGCCCCCGTAAATTAGCTATTCCTTTAAACCAAAGTTCTGCGTTGGGAACAGTGCTCATCGATGGCCATCTTAATATTTCTGAAACCGACCGCATCCTAGAAACAAAATTACAGTTAGCTAACCTAAAACCTATCCCTAACCAATCACGCTCTGTAACAATCTGACGTGGTATGTTAAGCGCATAAGCTTTACAATTCCGTTCTATGTCAAGCAATGTTTCAAAAGGATCCATTGTCTTTGACTTCCCTTTGTTAGATTTTGAGATACTATCAAAAGTATAGCTGAGGATTTTTTATTCGATTTTGAGAAGGTTTATTCATGCGCGAAGCTCGAACTCTAGGCGTTATTATGGATCCTATCCAATCCATTCACCCTGAAAAGGATACTACTTTGGCGATGCTAATTGAGGCGCAAAAACGTGGGTTTGAATTATATTACATAGAAATTTCCGGACTTTACTTGCTGTATGGAAGTGCTTGGGCTTATTGCCACCCCCTGCAGGTTACGAATCACCCCAAAGACTGGTTTACTCTTGGAAAACCTAGCGTACTTCCTCTGGATCAATTTGATGTGCTTTTGATGCGAAAAGATCCCCCCGTTAATATGGAATATATCTATGCGACCTATATTCTTGAACATGCTGAACAAAATGGAGTATTAGTGATTAATAAACCCCAAAGTTTAAGGGATGCCAATGAAAAAATGTATACCTCCTGGTTTCCCCAATGCATCCCTCCAACCGTTGTAAGCAGTTCAAAAAGAGTTTTAAAGGATTTTATTGAAGAACAGGAAACCGTTGTCCTAAAACCTTTAAATGGAAAGGGTGGAGAAAATATTTTTAAATGTCAGGTAGAGGATCCCAATCAAAGCGTGATGATTGACCTACTCACTCAAAATGGTACGCTGCCTATTATGGCCCAACTTTTTATTCCCGAAATCGAGTTTGGTGATAAACGGATCCTCTTGATTAATGGAGAACCTATCCCCTATGCATTGGCAAGAATTCCTGCCCCTAATGAATTTCGTGCAAACTTGGCTGTGGGGGGAATTGGGGAAGGCTGTGAACTCAGTGAACGTGATTTTTGGATCTGTTCTCAAATTGGACCTCGTTTAAAAGAAAAGGGGCTTATCTTCGTTGGAATTGATGTGATTGGGGATTATTTAACAGAAATTAATGTAACAAGCCCTACATGCGTTAAGGAACTCGAAAAAGAATTTGAGATTGATATTGCAGGCCAAATTATCGATTGTATTAGTGATAAGCTCCATCATCATGAATAAGGATACTATGACAACCTCACTCAAAAATCATTTTCTGATCGCAATGCCTTCATTGATGGATCCGCATTTCTTTCGATCGGTTACCTATATTTGCGAACATAGTGAAAATGGGGCGATCGGAATTGTGATTAATCAACCTTTAGCTAATTTACGCTTAGGCGATATTTTAGAAGAAATGGGGGTTAAAACAAATTACCCAGAAATTGCAGGCCAATTAGTCTTTGGTGGAGGCCCTATGCACACAGAACGCGGATTTATTTTGCACGAAAAAGAAAAAACTTGGGCCACAACCATCGATATTAGTGATCAAATTTCTTTAACAACTTCTCCAGATATTCTTCAAGCCATTGCAGAGAAGCAAGGGCCAGCCCATACTTTGATTGCCTTAGGCTATGCAAATTGGGAAAAAGGACAACTCGAAAAAGAAATGTCGGAAAATGCTTGGTTATATGGGCCAGCCTCTGCCGATATTATTTTTCATATGGCGATTGAACATCGTTGGAGAGCAGCAGCGGCTTTAATGGGTGTTGATGTTGATAGGCTTTCGAGTGATATTGGGCATGCTTGAGGGAGAGCTCTATGTCTAGCCCCAAAACTGTTTTAGCTTTCGATTTCGGGATGAAACACATTGGTGTTGCCATAGGACAATCCATCACTAAAACAGCTACTCCTGTAACGACCCTAACTGCTCGAGATGGGATCCCAAAGTGGAATGAAATCGGAGAATTGATTGAAAAATGGCGGCCCCAAGCTTTAATTGTTGGGGTACCTCTTAAGATGGATGATTCCGAACAACTCATGACTTTTTGTGCACGTCGATTTATTAATCGTCTAAAAGTAAAATTTAAGTTGCCAGTGCATGAGGTAGATGAACGCTTAACAAGCTGGGAAGCCCAGCAAAGGATCTCAAAACTAAAACAACGCAAAATCAAATCTGAAAATGAAATCCATGCCATTTCAGCAGTGGTTTTGATAGAGCAATGGATGGGTGAAAATCACTGAAATATTTCAGACTCGTAAATAAGCCTATTATTTCCTTGATAAACACCAAAAGAACATCTTGCTCTCGGATCTGAAAAAGTGCCTGGGCTACCATAAGGCCAAGCGTATTGTAACCAAGGCAAGTTCGAGCCCGATGCAGATAAATTGAGCTCTACATCAAAATAACCCGTGGGATTTGCTCCTCCCGTTGCCGTTGGCGCACTTAATTGTATATTTAAATTGTTACCTGATTGAAACTGACCACTCGAAGGTACTAAGGAACTTGTTGTCGCGAACCCTGCGGGACTCGATGAAGCTGTTAATAAAACACTGGCTGCAGTAATCACTGAATTAGAATCTAAGGTATTAATCACAAATCCACCTGCAGAGGTATAATATTGTACCTGCAAGGGGAGAGATAATGGCATCAGTTGTGATCCAGCAACATCATTCATGGCAATGCGGCCATGGAAAAATTGTTTTCCATTACCAGTACCTGTGCCAGAGAAACCAATACCGTTCCCAAGTGTTGGGGCGCCAAATGCAAAACCACCACTTGTGCAACCTACACCGGTACAAGCAACACCATCTGAATCAGTAATGGTAGCGATTTTCAACTGTAGATCGGCTGTAAAAGCAGGCGAAGGGGTTGTGGCGGATCTTTGTATGGTTAAACCACTACCTGCCGAGAAAGTATAGGTGGGTGCACCTAAACCCCCATCCACAAAAGTGGGTGTTGGGATTGTATAACTTAAGATTAAACTTGGAATAACATCGCCTGTATTAACAGGCGTATATAAAGAAGTGTAGCTTGGGTTAAATCCAGAGCTCGTTAATTTCAAAAAACTCCCCGTGTAATTTTGCGTCGTCGTGCCTCCCGAGGACTGTGCAGTGACTGTTAAAATCGGATTTGTGCCATAAAAAAATGGTTGATCTAAATAAGTAAAACTACTACCCGCAGAAATATTCCCGGTTGTGAATATCGGCGTATTGCCTCCAGCACTAAAGTGATCGGGGATAAAACGGCCAGTGACAATGGGTGTTGAACTTGTCACATTTCCAGCCCCCAAATAACTTCCGGTGCCCACACTGGCAATTAAATTGATACAACCGACTTCATCAAATGAAAAGGTAGATCCGGTAAAGAAAGGATAGGTTGAAAAGGGATTAGAACCGCCACTCAACACTTTTGTAAAAGTACTTCCATTACCAATGACCCCAGTATTATTACTTCCATTGCGACCCCCAGCAGGTGCAGTCAAGGAACTTGATTGCAAGAGGATCCCCTGAGGAGAGGTTTCATTTCCATAATTGGGTGTTACATTGCCTAAAGAATTTCTAGGCTGTACATTAACCGTAAAGTTATTCCCCGCTTTAATAACAGCGCTTGGGGGCGCTTGGGCTAAACAAGTGGAACCAACGGTATAATTGGGAACATTGATCACAAAATTGGCTGGTTTAACCACGAAATTTCCACTTTGCCCACTCGGCCCATTGGTTGCGGTATCTGACACGCTTAACATTAATTGGCCAACATCAGGATATTGAGCTGTGACGGATGCTACACCATTGGTAAAAGTAATCGTTTGAGTGGTGTGTGTCGCACCAGCACTGTTGGCAATAGCGGTTCCATTAATGGTTGCATTTAAAGTGCCGCTGGTCGGGTTTACAAAACTAGTATAAAACCGTATGGTTTTTGCACCCGTATAACTCGTGATGGTTCCACAACTACTGGTAGAGGCGATTAAATACATCGTGAAATTAGTCGCTGCCGTTTCAGGATCGGTAAAAGGTGATGTAGAACCCGCGCTATCGGTGACTAAAAGGCTTGCTGGATTAAAGGTGATTGGGCCGGAAAACCCTTTAATCGCGTTATTATTGGTTTGAAAGGCTTCCACAGTCATAGGAGAAACACCACTGGCAGGATAACTTAATTGAAAACTCACAACACCATGATCACCGGCGACAAATTGATAGGTTGCTGTTCCACTACTCCCGCCACTAAATGAACCGCCTCCTGTGGTAGACACCCAAGTACCAGTACTATTTTGCGTTGTGAGTGTAATCGCGCCTGTATAATTCGTTATAGTACTACCACTGCTATTTTCTGCTGTTACAGTGACAGTCATATTTTGGCAATTCGTTCCAGTGCTGGGAGCACTCACTCCAAATTGTGATGCAGCAGAGAAGGGGCATGTTGAACCAAAATTGGTGTTGTTGACTGCAGTAGAATCAAAGGTGACCACTGCTGTATCATGAACAACAATTTGATTTGCCGTGACTGCACCCGTAAAGGCGGTTGTATCTTCAATAGTCGCAGTACCTTGCGCATACAGAATGGCATTGACAACTGAACTACCGGAATTGAAGGTAATATTTTGATATCCATAGATTAACAATTGACTTGCCGAACCACTGCTATTCCAATTCACAGTTGCACCAGGATTGACCGTATTATTAAACCAGAGACGAACCGTACCACTTCCCTGAACGTTTATTGTTTGTACTCCAGTTCCTCCTGGACTAGTAAAATTATTTATCCAATAATCCCCCGGGGGTAAATTTAAAGTTGAACCATGCGCGATACTTAAAGTATTCATACGATAAGTTGTCGTGCCAGAACTAGCGGCCGAAAAATTTAGTGTTGCACCTGAATTTACAGTTATATTACTATAGTCAGTAATCGTATTATTATTTCCTATTGTGGTTGTTCCACTATTAACAGTAACATTTCCCCCTGCGCCACTGGATTGCTGAAAAGTTCCGGGGGTAAAAGTTGACGTGGATGCACCGGTTGCTGTACAACTGGCGGTATTACAGGTCTGGGCCCCTGAGCACCCACTTCCACTATTAACGGATACAAACGGTAATGAAGTTCCAGCGCCATTAATTTTAGCACCACAGGTAATATTAAGATTAGAATTATTTCCGATACCATTGGCACCATTTGGAAAAGCATTGGTACATTGATCGGCAAAGGCATTTATAGTAAAAAACAAAATTAAAAAGCAAATACTTAACTGCCAAAATCTTTTCTTCGTTTTTCTTAATATTAATATATTTTTCATTTACACTCCTGGTTGAACAACCGTGGTATATAAAATTCTAGAGGCATAACCTGCAGATCCAACTGCCCCATATTGCCCTTGGGCACTTAATTGAAAAATTTTATAGGTGGTGCCAGCCTCTGTATATGAGTTTGCTGCACAATTAATCGTAACGGTAAGACCAGTTAACCCCCCTTGTGTTAAGTTAAGTGTGGTCGGAGAAGTTGGGCAATTATAAGGCCCCGCACCGTTTGTTACCATAAAAGTACCCCATTCTAATCCACTTCTTGCTGCATAATAGGCTTTAACCCCTTGCATGGTAAGATTGGTAGAAGAGCGCGTTAAAGCGCTAATACTTACAATATAAGCGCCAATCAAGCTTAAAATAACTACCACAAACAATGCACTGACCAATGCAAATCCTGTATTTTTCATGGCACATTACTCACGCTGGTTTGCCGCATTAAAGTAATCACTTCTCCTCCCTGTGTAAGACTAATTGTCATCGTAATAATACCGTTGTTTGCGGAGGTTCCAGGGGTATAAACAAAGGAACAGCTACTAACATCTTTGGTTAATTGCGCTGTTTGCGCTGTGGATAAAGGACTAGCACCGGGATTCGTTGGTTGAACTTGATTAACCGTATAATTCCAATAGCGCGTTATCGATCCTGCCCCCGTGTCACAAACATAGGTGACCGGCGTATCGACAACATAAAGCCGTTGTCTAGGAGATGGAAAACCAAATAAAACGGCTGAACTTAAAGTGACTTTTCCTTCAGCGCCTGGATTGCTTAAGGTAACGGTGGTTCCAACAGGCGTAATATTATAAGAGCCGGGTGGAGGCAGGCAACCTGAACAAGCAGGTGCAGCACTGGTACTATAAACATTAGCGCCTGGTGAAGGATTATCGGAAGGAGTACTTCCCCCGGTATTTGCACCCGTATTATAAATCACTATTCGACAATTGCCTGCAGCACAGGTTGCATTACCAGGGCATGGAGCGCCCACAAAACAACTGGAATTAGCAATTGAAAATTGAAATTGGCCTAGCACATCAAATGCGGTAATTGCCTGTGTAAAATCTAAAAAGGGACCAACAGGGGAAGGGTAAGCACGATACCGCATACCTTCTACCATATGCATCATTTCAACCGCTACTCGATTACCATTATTCGGATCAACTTTAACTCGCAAACTATTGGGAACAGAATCTTGAATATCTCGCGATATTCTGCGCATAGCCAAATCGGCAGCATCGACCAACTCCGCTCGACGGGTAACCGATGCATAACTACTAATAGGGCGAGCAATAAAGATCCCAACCACAACAGATAAAATAGCCGTTAACGTTATCACGATAACAAGCTCTATCATTGTAAACCCAAGTGCTTTGGCCTTAATAATCTTCTCCTACTAGTAATTGGTCCGATAACTACTAAAGGTCATGGTTGGCATAGTAGAATGAGAAACCGTGACATCCACTCTTTCTACTTGCGTCCCTGGAGTTAAAGTGCCCAAACTCGCGGCAGAACTATCGACCGTAACCGTTACTGTATACGTGTTTAATAAAGATGAAATGGCTACCCCAGCCTGAGAGGTGGGGGGTTGAGACAAACCGTTATACTGACAAACATCATTAAACGATGCGCGTCCTCCTGGTGAAGGGGGGGCCGGGCAAGAAGCCACCGTCGAAAAACCTTTTTGTAATATTTCTTCTAAATAACTTTCTGCAATAGAGATCCCTTGATGATCGAGCATGGGATCACCGCTATAAACTCCCGCTGTATTAATCGCAAGCAGTGTCCCTAGCAATGCAAGCGAGATGATTGTCATGGAAATAACCAGTTCAATCATCGTAAATCCAGCTTGCAAGAATTGAGGTCTTTTTATCATTGCACAAATCCTGTTTCACCAAGCACCGTGACGGTATTCCCACCAACAACGGTAATGGTATCTGATGCGATGACTGAACAATTACTAGCGCGGATTGCTTGGCCCAAACCATTAAAATAGATTGGCCAATCCGCAGAAAAAGTTAAAGTAACACCATTCGGTGCCGTTTTAACATACCCGCTGGTACTGGTACCCGGATCGGTAACGGGTTGAAAAGTCGTGCCCGTGTTACAAGCACTTCCTTCTATCCTACGTTGCAGGGTAATAGAGTTTGCAGTGACAGAAACTTGAATATGGTTGCCTTGCCCTACTGCTAATTTTCTTGCATAACGAAGACTATTTAGCACTTCATCGTAATAAACTTGTTGGTTATAGGTAAAGGTCGAAAAAAAACGAGGAACTGCTTCAATGGCTAGAATAGCGATGATGGCAAGCACCATAACCAATTCTATCAAGGTAAATCCCTTAGATCTTTCCAAAGAACAGATCCTTGTTTCATTTTGAATCGGGTATAGTCCAAAAGAACTATACCCAATCATCTATTATTGGCTGGTTGCAGCCACTGCACCAATGCTCATATCGTAAGTAATGGTAATCAGTGGATTGTTGGGTAAGGTATAAGTACAAACCGATCCTGCTGCTGTTGTCTGATAACAACCATTGGTTGAAGTCGTTGTACAAGCAGCTGCTGTTTGAGCAGGCGGCGGGTTATTCAATATTGCAGTCCAGAGTGTATCGCAGGCAGCAACGGTTGCAGCTACCCCCGCACCCCCATCTGGCCATCCAGCGGTATTCATATGAACCGTGGATCCTTCTAAAGTAATATTGGAGCCACCAGCAACGGTACTAGCTCCCGCCGCAATCCAAGCCGCATGCGCAATAGAAGTGGCAGCAGCCAAGCCTCCTGCTACACCTTGGTTGGCAGCGTCACGAGCTTGAATAGTTAGGTTGGCAAATTTTGGTAGAGCAGTTGCAGCTAAAATACCAATTAGAACGATAACTATAACCAATTCTATTAAGGTGAATCCCTTTTTATCCTTTCGTATCACAGCACTTAACATTGAAAGCTCTCCTTTACGCCTTAGCCCATCTAGGAATTATAATACTACCCTAGACTATTTACCAACAGCGACTTTCCAAATATCCCACATGGGTAAAAATATCCCTAATGCCAAAATTAACACTAATCCGGCAATGATACAAATTAAAATAGGCTCTATGGCATCCCCTAACCTTTTTACATTAAAATCCACTTCCTGCTCATAAAAATCAGCGACCTCGTCTAATAATTTATCTATCTCCCCGGTTTCCTCCCCTATGGATAACATTTGTAAAACAAGGGGGGTAAACATGCCCGTTCTGGTTGCTGCAACCGATAACGATTCACCATGTTCAATATAGGTACGCATCGTGATGATTTGCTCAGAGACATACGCGTTATCGGTTGTCTTGGCAATTAAAACTATCGCCTCTAACAATGGAACCCCAGTTCGAATACAAAGAGAAAAACTCCTGGCAAAACGAGCCAACAAAGAATGTTGAAAAATTTCTCCAATATAGGGAAACGAAAGTTTCAATTTGTCCCAAGTTCGTCGCCCCTTCGCGGTTCGAAGCCACATGATAAATAAAGTGACAGCAGCAATAATTCCCGCTACCAAAATATACCAATAGTTTACAAAGAAATTAGACGTCGCGATTAACATTCGCGTTGGTAGAGGAAGGGTTGCGTTAAATTGGGAGAAAAAACGAGCAAAGGCAGGGATCACTAAAACGTTAATCACAATAATAGCAACCCCGACAATCACTAATACCGTAATGGGATAGCGAACAGCTGCTGCAATTTGTTTTTTGGTTGCCACTTCGCGTTCAAAATGAACCGATATTTGCCCAAATACTTCATCTAAACTCCCCGTGTTCTCCCCCACGTTTACTAATGCATTCATTAAGGGGGGAAAAATTAAAGGATGCTGCTTAAATGAAGAAGCTAGAGATTGGCCGCCTTCTAAATTGGCTAAAACCTCCATAAGTGCAATCTTTAAACGATAATTTTTTGCACTGTCTAACACCACATGCGCTGCACGTACAATGGGAACGCCGGCCTTGGTTAAAGAATGCAGTTGTCGGGCCAAAAAGGTAAGATCTTGCAGACTTGGATATTCTAACTTTAAGAAAGCCATTAATTTTCCCATGGCTTTTTGTTTTTCAGTATAGCGCGAGATGGATAAAGGAATTATCCCCTCACTAATTAATTCCTTTGCAACAGCAGATTCATCCACACCATCGACGATCCCTTTTATTTCTTTTCCAGATTTATTACGAGCCTGATATTCGAAGCGTGGCATCTTTTAATTTTCCTTATGAAAATTCACCCGTAACCCTAAAAACCTCGGCAAGCGTTGTATTGCCTTCTGTTGCCGCTTCAAAAACACTTTGGGATAAAGATTTAAAACCCGGTTGTTTACGGGCTTCTTGTGTAAATAAACTGGTATTGTTTTTTCTTAAGGAATCTGCCAATTCGGGGGTAATTTCTAAAAACTCATAGATCCCCACACGACCTCTATAACCGCTGTGGTTACAACGTGAACAACCTGCTCCTTTTTTAAAAGTGAAGTTGTGTTGTGATGTGCCTAAAAACCCTGCAATCCAAGCCTGCTCATTGGGTGCTGGCACATAGTTGACCACACAAGAAGTACAAATTTTACGCGCCAAACATTGGGCTAAAACCCCCCGTAGGGCACCCGCCACTAAAAAACCCTCTGCACCCATATCAATCAAACGAACGGCAGAGCTAATCGCATCATTGGTATGTAAGGTTGAAAACACTAGATGCCCTGTCATGGCAGCGCGTAGAGCAATCTGTGCTGTCTCTTCATCCCGGATTTCCCCAACCATTATAATATCGGGATCATGTCTAAGCACCGATCTTAAAACCGTGGCAAAAGTTAAATGAATAGCAGTATTAACTTGGATCTGGTTGACTCTTTCTAAAACATATTCCACAGGATCTTCAATCGTAATAATTTTTCTTTCAGGACTGTTTAATTCACTTAACATCGCATATAGTGTTGTTGTTTTACCGGATCCCGTGGGTCCTGTAACCAAAATCATTCCATTGGGCTTATGAACTAAATGTCTTATTTTATCCACCAAGGTATGATTCATACCCAATTGTTCTAATTTTAAAATACCTTTGGATTGATCGAGCAATCGCATAACAACTACCTCGCCATAGTGCCCTGGTAATATTGCGACTCGAACATCAATAGTACGCCCCTTTACCCTGATTGCAAAACGCCCGTCCTGTGGTAGACGTTTTTCAGAAATATTCATATTGGCAATTAATTTTATTCTTAGCACTAAAGCAGAAAAAATCTTGGTTCCTTGAATAATACTTTCATGTAAGACCCCATCCACCCGTTGACGTATCCGCAATATTCCATTGCCTGGTTCTATGTGCACATCGGAGGCTTCTACTTGAATAGCATCTTCAAAGATAGAATCCAGTAATTTTACAACCGGTGCTGCCTCGGCACTTATCGTCTCAAGCTCTTCTCCCTTATCTTCAGCTTCAACCATTTCCACTTTTAAAGCCTCAGCAAAAGTAGAAATATCTTCTGTTCTTCTATAAACTAAATCATATAGATTTAGTAGATCCCTTTCAGCAACAATGGCGATTTTCAAGTTACCGCCTAATACCCGTATCAGCTCGTCATAGGCAACTAAATCTGTGGGATCTGCCATTCCCACTAAACGCTGCCCATCCTCCTCGTCCAAGAGAATAACCTTGTCTCTTCTTGCGATCCTTTCCGATAGTTTTTGGATAATGTCCGGCTTAATGGGATACTTTTTAAGATCGATATAGTCAATATTGAGTTGTTCGCCAAGGATCTGTATTAAACGAGACTCATTAATAAAGCCCTTCTGGATCAGAATATCGCCCAATTTTCCACCTTGTTCTTGTTGATACGCTAAGGCTTCTTCCAATTGTTTAGCCGAAATTGTGCCAGATTTAACTAGCATTTCTCCTAATTTAATTTTTTTAAGCCCCATAGTGCTAGACATAGTCTTACCCTTTAAGATTGTTTATGCGCGTTTGAACGTATTGTAGGATCTTTGGTTCAATATTGCCTTCTCGAGCTAAACGGTGATAGCCTTCGAGCGCTGCTTCTTTTTGGCCCTCTGCATCTAAGGCAATCGAAACCCCTAGTAACCACATTGAATTTCGTGGCTCTAATTGTAAGAGACGATAATATTGCTGCCTGGCTAATCCATATTGTCCCATTTCTTGGTAAATATGTCCTAAAAACGCGATATAATTCGTATCTTGTCTGCGACTCTCTTTCACCTTAACCAACAGCGCCAAAGCTTTTTCTGGCTCTTCTTTTTTGTCGTGGATCATCGCCATTAACCTTAAAAAATCTGCATTATTTTCATCGTACTTAAACCCTTCTAACAGCAGGTTTTCTGATTCTTCCAATTGATTTTCTTTTAAATACAATGAGGCAAGCTCGACTCTAGAAGCATGATGGTTGGGAACCCGATTTAAGGTATTAATTAAGTATTTCTCTGCCTGTGGATAATCCCGCTTCTTAATCAATAGCTGAGCACGCCTTAAATTATTCATAGCGTCTTCTTCAGAGGAGAGACTTGCATCCTTTTTTGAAAAAGATGAAGTTTCTTTTTCTGGTTCCTTAGCAGTGGTCGCAACCACTTTGGTTTTTGATTTTAGTTCAGAGTGATCATTCTTATCATCCGGATTTGTCTCCGGCGCCGTTGATTTTGAGATCAACATTTTTTCATCCGATAAGCGAACCACATTCTCAGACACTGTCCAAGCCAGACTTTTAAAAGGCAATGTCAGGAGCACACTACCGGCAATTAGGACCTTTGCAATGAAATCTATTGTCATCTCTTATTTCCTCTTCACTTAATTTTTGAAAATGGTTTGATGTTTCCTCTAACTTATCTGCCCAGGTATTGTTATCAACCACAATGGGCCTTAATAAAATCACAAGCTCACTTTTGGTGGTCCTCTGAACCGTATGCCTAAAAAGATTTCCTAATAATGGTAGATCCATTAAAATGGGGATCCCTTCTTTTAGATCAGTGGCTTTATTTTGCATTAAGCCACCAATAATCACCATTTCTCCATTTCTGGCTCGCACCATACTATCGGATTCACGTACTGTGCTCTTGGCCAAGGGAAAAGATTGTGGCTGTCCGTTTAAAGTAAAATCTTTTGTGTCATCTTCGACAGAACTGATAGTAGGATGAATGTGTAAAATCACTTCCCCATTTTCATTGACTTGCGGAGTAACATCTAAAGCAACCCCGGAAAAGAATGAATCGAAGGTAACATTGGGCGTATTTTGCGTAGTCGCCGTTGTAGAGGTAGTGGTGGTCGACACATTAGTAACAAAGAATCGATCGGATCCCACCTTAATTAAAGCCTTTTGGTTATTAATGGTAGAAACCCTGGGGCTGGATAAGACATGCACTTTTCCTTGAGCCCCTAAAGATTCAACAAAAGCCCCCAAATTTCTAAAATTCATCGTTAAAGCAAATATGCCACCAAAAGGCTGAATATTATTGGCAGCAGCGGTTGTCGCCGCTCCTGGCGTAACA
>Ga0207028_1076_pt1 | contig 23244 bp, 22 predicted proteins | sample Alteio_BWMinCont_41_FD_153287 | JGI IMG/M metagenome (GOLD analysis project Ga0207028, IMG submission 153287) | Enriched cells from forest soil in Barre Woods Harvard Forest LTER site, Petersham, Massachusetts, United States -... | ecosystem: Environmental > Terrestrial > Soil > Temperate forest >... | reverse complement strand
CTAAAAGACATGTAGAATGTTGGCACTTGATACCTTCCGTCTTATTGACAAACTATTAATCAAAATGATATATTATTGCCATTTTTTAAATACGGTAAGGTAAAATATGCAGCGCAACATTCCATTAAATCCTAATGATCTAGAAACAATCTCTTCATTTTTAAAATCATTTCCTGAGCTGTCTACTGTTGATGATAGAATTATTAATATCCAAAAAGGTCAGGAGCTCATAAAGCTAACGATTGATGAAACTGGTTTTATCATCCTGGAGTTTTCTACGGATAATTCGCAAGAACAAGTAGACTATAAAGTCACTTTTCATGCATCCAAAACCGTCGTAGAGTACCAACGTTTTGATAGAGAAGAGGCCTCATATGATTCTAGCTTTTACAGTGGCAGCACATGCAACTATACATTTTCACACAGCTTTACTATTTTAGGAAATAGTATCATAGAAGGGGTATATGAAGCATCTGATCAAAATAGGATTTCTACTATTGCAGACGTAATTCGGTATGTAAGAGCTCCTCTTCCTAGTGAATTAAAACCTGAAGAAAATATAGCATTCTGTTCTTCATTTTATCTTTATAAATCCAAATTTCAGGAATATATCAAAGATAAAAACTCTGATATTCCAGGACGTTATTGTTTTGTTCTTGGAAATGAATTTGTGTGGATTCAAGATTTCAACAAACATGGTTTCACAATAAATTTTCAAGGTTATACCTATGAAATAGGTGACGCTGGATCCCGAAGCATGAAAATCATGAAAATAACACATAAGCTATACTCAAGAGAAGAAGTGGAGGTGTCGATTAAGGAAAATATAATAAATAAAGCCTTCCATTGTAGCAAGGAACCAGAGTGGAAAAATGGTTGTAAAGAAACACGCTGCACTTCGAGGGATCTGAACGATAAAGAACGAAATATGTTACTTCGAACAACCGTCGCAAAATTAGAGTTATTATTACAACTCCTTAAGATTGAAAAAATCGCTATTCTGCCAGTTCCTATTGAGTTGAAAAAATTAAAATTGATTAAAGATTACATTGAAAATAACCCTGACATCGTCCCTTCTCCCGAATCTAAATTGTTTATAGACAAAGCTGAAATAAGGATAAATTTGTTTAATACAAAAAGCGTGCCAAGTCAAGTTGCCAAGATTCATGCTAGCCTTAACAATCTTGATAATTTAACGGATGAGGAAGTGCGAGCACTATGGCAAAACATACAGAGCACTGTAGCTGGCATATTAAGACAACCCTTAACCCATTATCATAATACCAAGCTTACTGAATTTTATGCGAACATTGTCAATGATACGCTTTTGATGGAACCAAGCGATAAAGACCAGCTTCATTCTTCATTACTACACTCCGGGCCGTGAACGAAAGATAAAAAGGGGCCCCGCACTTGTTGCAGAATTTATTAATGATGTGATCTTACATTAACGAGCACTCAGGACTTTTTTCATCTAATTTCGCAAGAACGCGGATTAATTTGCCTTTAAATGTAGAGTTAAATAATTTTAATTCGTTCTGATATTGATTATCAAAGCGAGCACGCGTTTCTTGTAATGACTGAATAGAACCATTTAATTTGTCACGTAGTTCTTTTATATCCTGAAATACTGCTGTGTTTCAGCAAGTTCGCGCTTTGGGTCTATTTTTTCCGCGCCCATATGTAAAAAATTTTTCTCTGCTTGATCAAGGTTGCGACTTAAGCAAGATAATCTGAAAATATTCGTCTGAGCCTCCCAGCTTCCAGCTATGATGGATCCTTGAGTGGAGCACATGATCTATCAAAAATTATAAATCTTCAACAAATTTTTTAATATACTCACTCATATACATAAAATCCGGATTGAACGTTAAACGTTCTTTTCGAAGATGTGTAAGACCAAGTTTTAACATACATCGATTATAAAATAGATCATCTCTAAGATATTCACCATAAATGACGTTTTGGGTTTCATCAACATGACTGCTGTATTTAAAGTCTCCCATGTTTCCATAATGTGGGTTAGCAGGGGATATAGGAATAACAGTATGCGGAAAATTAATAATATGGTGCCTTGGGTAAGCAGAAGCTTTCATTTGAATTCTAGAGTCTTTAAAGTGATTTGAGTGATTGCTATATAAAAGTAAACGACTTTTAATATTGTTATGCTCTAGAAAATAATCAATAATTGTTGTTGGACAAACAATTTTATCATCTTGACTGAGTATAAAAAGTAAAGGACATAATGGCAAGTGTGAATTTTGACGTTCTTTCAAATCTTGTGATAGGCGATACACCTGATAGATAGCGTTATAAGGTAGTGATGAGTATTTTGCGTAATCAATGGTTTCTTCAGGATCTTGATGGAACCATGCGGCGCGTTTCCATGCCCAATCAATTAAGCGATACCAATTAGCAATAGGCGCAAAACAAGAACGAATTTTAAGCGCAGGTGATACCAGAATAACGCCGGATACTGTTTCGCTATTTTCAATAGCTTGATAAAGCGCAAGACTTGCGCCTGTTGACTGACCGATGAGAATAATTTTTTCAACTTCTTTTTTTAACGATGCAATGCCATAACGCACAGTTTGCAGCCATTCACGATAATCCACATGAAGCAATGCGCCCGGTACTGTTCCGTGACCATCTAAGAGTACGGATCTTACTAAATAACCTTGTGCCTGAAGTTGTTCACCGATGTCTCTTACATGTAAAGGACAATCCAATAAACCATGAATAAGTAAAATACCTATGTCTGGTTTTGTCGTATTTTTAGGTTTTAATTCAAATGGACTATTTGCTTCAATGATTTTTTCAGCATTATCTTTTGTTAAATCAACGCGAGTGCTTGCAATGATGGATTTGCATTCTGTAATATACTCGTCAAAATGTAATTCCATATTGTTAGTGGGATATTTTATTTTGGGATCTGAAAATAATGCATTAATCATCACACTTTCCATTTAAAAATAAATACAATGACGGGATCATAACACACACAAAGAGGATTTAGGGAATGTTCACAAGATTTTACATATTTTGGATGTTTTTTTGTTTGTTTTTAACCAGTTGTAATCATACATTAACTTATGATTATCTCGTAATGCATCCAGCGGAGCTGCAAACTGCTTATTCAGCTTGTCAAATAAATGATACTCCATCATGTGTCGTCATTAAGCAGGCAGCGCATGATATGGGCGAGCTTATCTATGAGCAAACGAGTGATCCTGAGCAGTTTGGGAAAAAAATTATGGCTTTACAATCACAATTACAACTGATGCAAAAAAATACCGAGATTTATGATAAACAACTTAAAAAATTGCAAATGATGTATGCGGTGATGGGATCACAGGGGCCGGGGTGATGGTTTATCCTTGACTCCCCTAGCTATTTTTTTTAATGATTTGTTATACTAAAACTAGTCAGTATATGGAGAAGAAAATGAAAAGCCGACATTTAATAAAACCAAAACTTTCATTTATTGAATTTTTACGAAAATCACCTTTGGTTGGAATAAAAATAATTTATGCTCGCAATAAATCACGCGTACGCAAGGTGAAGATTTGATTGAAGATTGTCTTGCTCAACGATGATAAGGATGATTATTCAAAATGCTCACCGCACGATATAGTTGCTCAGCCACAATAATGCGGACTAAAGGATGAGGCAGAGTTAAAGGAGAGAGTGACCATTTGGTGTCAGCTTTTCTTGAGCAAGCTTCCGATAATCCATCAGGGCCGCCGATAAGCATATCAATATGACGGCCTTCGCCTTGCCATTTTTCAATATGAGAGGCGAGTTTTTCAGTTGTCCAGAGTTGGCCTGTGACTTCTAGGGTAATAATGCGATTGCCAGGTTTAATGGCTGCGAGTAGTTTTTCACCTTCACGGTCTATGAGTTGTTGCAAAGCCCCCATATGTTTTGTATGAGGGCTGCGTTTTTCGGCAGGAATTTCAATGAGCTCTAAAGAACATGACGCTGGAAAACGTTTAAGATACTCATTAAAACCCTCGTCTACCCATGAAGGTAATTTGTTACCTACAGCCAGTAGACGAATTCGCATGCTGTTCTCGCAAGAGTTCAATAGGTTCCCAAAGGTCTTCTAAGTTATAAAACGCTCGGGTTGCGGGAAGCATGATATGTACAATAACATCGGCTAAATCGACGATGACCCATTCACCTTCTTTTTCACCTTCCGTTTTGATGTAATTATGATGATTTTGCTTAGCTTTTTCGACCACATTTTCCGCAAGTGATTTGACATGCCGATTAGATCGACCTGTGCAAATGATCATGGTATCAGCTAAGGTTGTTATATTTCGGATGTCTATGGTTATAAGGTCTAAGGCTTTTAAATCATTGAGTGCTTCAATTGCAACTTGCTCTAGGTGCGAAGTCTGCATTCTGCGCTTCCTATGTGGAGTACACAATTTCATTATATATGACAAATATGATAGACACCATGCTCTTCTATGTATTTATATACATTTTCTGGTAATAAATAGCGCGGACTTCTGCCCATCGCTATTTGTTTGCGTATGTCGGTAGCCGATATATCCAGGGGTGTCACGGGTTGTAAAATAATTGTTCCAGCAAGTAACTCATGTATGACAGCTGGATGATGCTGTAAATGTTGGTTAATCAATTTTGATACAGTTCCCGCGTCAGGAATATGGTATTGCGGGCGATGAGCAATCACTAAATGGGCCAAATCTAATATTTCTTCATAACGATGCCAGCTTGGAAAGCCTAATAAAGCATCTATCCCCATGATTAAACAAAGTGGGGTATCTGGGTTATTTTTACGCAAATAGAGAAGTGTATCTATCATATAAGAGAGACCCTGACGTTTTATTTCACAGTCGTCTACTTTTAGTGCAGGTTCATCTACGATAGCCGCTCTAACCATGGCTAATCTATCTTCTGCTGATGCAATGGGTGATTTTCGGTGTACGGGTTGATAACAGGGAACAAGGCGTACTTCAGTTAAATTGAGAGTCTGGTACAACTCTAAAGCCATACGCAAATGCCCGAAATGTATTGGGTCGAAGGTGCCGCCTAAAATGCCTATGGCTTGTCTTGTCATGACTTTATTGTATCACGAGTGTTTTATTGCTTATTTTTATAACTAAACTCTTTAATTCGTCCCAAACATTACCCATGTCTGCGCCCTTAATGATTTTATCAACTTTAGCAGCATGGATTAATAGATCCCAAAAATCACTTTGTTTATGACGTTGCAGGGCGGCTTTGACATTAGGTTGACGTTTTTCCCAAATGCGAAATGAGGGGAATAAATTAGCAAGAGAAGAGCCTTCTGCTAGTTTTCTTTGTAATTCTGCAAGTGTGCGTAACTCGCGTGTTAAAGCCCATAAAACAAGCGTAGGTTCAATGTCTTCATCAGCCAGGTTTTGTAAGATGCGTAAGGCACGCTTTGTTTTACCAAGTAAGGCGCTATCCATTAAACTAAAAATATCAAAACGAGCATTATCTGTCACCGCAGTTTGAATAGTTTGATGATTCAGTGTTCCGCTGGATTGAAGCAAAGAAAGTTTTTCAATTTCCTGGGAGGCTGCCAATAAATGACCTTCCATTTGTGAAGCAAGCCATTCAGCATCTTGTTTGGAAAGGATTAAATGATTTTTTTTGGCGCGTTGCATAATCCAAGCAGGCATTTGATCAGGACTGATAGGCCAAAGAGTCATGACTACGCCTTGTTTTTCAATGGCTTTATACCAATTTGATTTTTCGACTTTGTTATCCAGTTTAGTGCTGCTGTGCATGAGAACAAGTGTATCTGGCACGGATTTATGGGCATATTCTTCCAGTATTTTTCCATTAGCAGCATTTAATTTAATGTGATTTAAGTTTAAATAGATTATTTTTTTTTTGGCAAATAAAGAAATACTATGTGTATCCGTATAAAGATGTTTTCCCCAATCCGTGCCTGACTCTGTGACGATAGAAATACGCTCTGTGAATCCTGCTGCTTGTGCTGCCTTATAAATAGCATCCATCGTTTCTTCTACTAATAAGGGTTCATCACCATGGACAAGATAGATAGGTGCCAGAGATTTGCTAAGATGTTGTGTTAATTGAGCGTAAGATAATTTCATGGTTTGGCTGTCGTTTCAGGCGTCAATAAACGGGTCACTTCTGTCGAACCTAATCTCGCCATCATATCGTAAACAATAGCCTGACGCATTTGATTATATAAGTTATTAGCTTCATTGCTACCCGCAAGAATCTGGTCTGATTTGATAGTAAATGACCGGGTTTCAGTGATACTTTGCAGCGGTACTAATACTTTACCGACTGGATCAGTCACTTGGAAGGTAACATTCAAAATAAGATTGTACTGGCGTGTTTGTTGTGTGCCGCTTATTCCTAATAATTGTTGTGAGGTGGCCTCGCGTAGTATTACTAGAACAGCAGTGGAATCTTCTTGTTTATCAACTAAGCTGACGCCAGAAATCTTTAAAAATTGTTTTAAATAGCGTGAAAGTTGTCCGTAAGGATCGTTAGTCTCTAGATAAAGTTTATAAAGAGGAGCCGCAAGCGGCATAGAGCCGCGTAAATGGAATCCGCAGCTTGTGATACTGAATAGTAAAATAATGAAAAACCATGTACGTATTGTTTTTGAGATCATGCATCACCTGTCACAATATTAACTAATCTTCCCGGTACAGTAATCACTTTTTTGATGACTTTGTGAGTGGTGGATAGTTGAACTTTTGCATCCGCTAAGGCCGTCTCTTCTATGGTTTTAACGTCAGCAGTGCTAGACACCGTAATACGCGTGCGTAACTTACCATTTATTTGGACGACTAATTCAATAGTATCCATTTTTAAGGGGCCGGCATTACATTTAGGCCAGGGGGCTTGAATGAGTAAACCCTTGTAATGTAAATCATGCCAAAGCTGATGGGTTATATGCGGTGCGATAGGTGCAAGTAATCGTAATAAAAAGCTCATACCCTTATGAATGATAAAATCATGATCTCGCATATTTGTCGTGTCAGGCATTTTATTCAAGATATTGAGTAGTTTCATACAACCAGAAACCACCGTATTAAGTTGTAAGCGCTCATAATCGAACCTGGTTTGATCCAGAATTTCATAGATTTGACGCAAAACATCGCGATGTTTATGATCCATTTCATCCAGATTAATTTCTTCAGCGACAAGAGCATTATTTTGTTTACTTATCGTTTCTTTGTTTTCGTAAGCAAATGCCCATAGTCGTTTCAAAAATCGGTGCGCACCTTCAACACCGCTATCAGACCATTCCAGGTTTTGTTCAGGCGGCGCTGCAAAGATAATAAATAAACGTACTGTGTCCGCACCAAGGCGATCGATTAAGGTATCAGGATCGACAATATTGCCCTTGGATTTCGACATTTTGATGCCTTTATTTAACACATGTCCTTGAGTTAATAAACGCATAAAAGGTTCATCGCTATTTAATAACCCTAAATCCCGTAGAGCTTTATGTATAAATCGAGCATACAATAAATGTAAAACAGCGTGCTCAACTCCGCCTATGTATTGATCTACAGGCACCCAATAATTGGCACGTCCATCTAACATCATGTTGTCTTGCTTTTTGCAGGCGAAGCGTGCGTAATACCAGGATGATTCAAAAAAGGTATCAAACGTGTCGGTTTCACGATGCGCTGGTTTTTTGCAAGTAGGGCAAGTTGTTTCATAAAATTCAGGTGTTGATTTGAGCGGGGATATGACGCCATGGAATTCAACTTTTTCAGGCAAAATAACAGGCAAATCTTCTTCAGGAACAGGTACAGCGCCGCATGTTTCGCAATAGATAATGGGAATAGGCGCACCCCAATAGCGTTGTCTTGAAATACTCCAGTCACGTAAGCGATAGTTGATTTTACGTTTACCTTTGCCATGATTTTCGAGAAATTCAATGATTTGAGGTATCGCCATTTTTGATGCAAGGCCAGTAAACTGCATGGAATCAATGAGTTCACCAGGCTGGGTATATGCACCTTTTGCAAAATCCCATATCGTTTGATCCGTAGGAATAATGACTTGTTTGATAGGTAAATCGTATTGTTTAGCAAATTCATAATCCCGCTGATCATGTGCAGGGACAGCCATCACTGCACCTACGCCATATTCCATGACAACAAAGTTGGCAACCCAAATAGGAATAGCTTCTTTCGTGATAGGATGTATTGCGTTTAAACCTAAAGGTAAGCCGCGTTTTTCCATGGTCGCCATATCAGCTTCAGCAACTTTAATATTTTTACATGAATCTAAAAAAGCTTGAATGGCCGGATTATTTTTGGCAGCTTGTTCTGCTAATGGATGTTTTGGTGCGACCGCAAGATAAGTGACACCAAATAATGTATCAGGGCGAGTCGTAAAAACAGTAAGATCACAGCTCTCTGCGCTAAAGATGGCTTCAGTGCCTTCAGAACGTCCAATCCAGTTTTTTTGCATGGCTTTGACCTGATCAGGCCAATATTCCAGCTTTTCGATGTCATTAAGTAACTCATCTGCGTAATCGGTGATCTTGAAAAACCACTGAGGAATTTCACGTCGCTCGACTAAGGCGCCTGATCGCCAGCCACGTCCATCGACCACTTGTTCATTGGCGAGGACGGTTTGATCGACAGGGTCCCAATTGACTTCAGCATTTTTTTTGTAAACCAGGCCTTTTTCATACATTTTCAAGAAAAACCATTGTTCCCAATGATAATAGCTTGGTGAGCATGTCGTAAGTTCACGGCTCCAGTCGTAGCCAAAACCTAATCGTTTCATTTGATTGCGCATGAAATCAATATTTTTGTGAGTCCATTCCGCAGGCGGGATATTGTGTTTGATCGCTGCATTTTCGGCAGGCAGGCCAAAAGCATCCCAGCCCATAGGTTGCATGACATTTTTATCTAGCATGCGTTGATATCGACTGATGACATCGCCTATGGTATAGACGCGCGCATGTCCCATATGAAGTCTGCCGCTAGGGTAGGGGAACATGGTTAAACAATAAAATTTCTCTTGATTGACTGCTTCGACAGCCTTAAAACAATTACGCTCATCCCAGAGTCGTTGTGCAGCTTCTTCAATTTTTTGTGGGTTGTACTGTTCTTCCATAGTTCTTAGCTCGCTTTTTCTTTGTCTTTCTCTGTGATTTAAAAGAAATAATTAAAAATGTGATCATCATAAGCAGCAGAGGATCCATGCCGCGTTGTTGCCATAATGTTCTTCCTGTCATAGCTTGAACTTTATCCGTTAATACGGCGGTTTGAAAGGGTGGTATGGCTGATTGAATAGTGCCATTGGGTCTAATAATACTGGTTATTCCTGTGTTTGATACAAAGAGGACAGGTCTTGCGAGCTCAATGGCTCGCATTTGCGCCATTGCCATATGTTGTGATGATGCAATAGAATGACCAAACCAGGCATCGTTACTCACGGTAAGTAGTATTCCAACGCTATCATTTTGCAATCTTACGAGTTCCGTGAACGCGATTTCATAACAAATAAATGTGGCAATTTCCAAGCCTTGTGCAAAGAGAGGCTTTGTTTTTTGATTGCTAGGAACCATGCTAGACATGGGAATATTAAAATGATCCATGATTTTCGTAAGATAATCAGCAAACGGAGTATATTCGCCAAACGGGACAAGTTTTTGTTTAAGATAAAAATTGTAATCATGACCTATAGCAATCACGGCATTAAAATAATTATTTTCAGCGCCATTTTGAATAGGTATGCCTGTAATAAGGGTGGCTTTATTATTTTTTGCTTCTTTGCCTATATCATCGACAAATTCCATGGCATTCTGCAAAGACAGTGGTATAGCATTCTCTGGCCAAATAATAAGTTTACTGTCCCAGTTTTCTCTCGTTAATTTTCGGTATAAATCTAATGTCAGCGCGAGGTGATCATAAGACCATTTTAATTCTTGTTCTATATTGCCTTGAATCAGACTTACTTGTATGGGCGGGCCCTTAGGTTTTGTCCAATGAAGAAAAGATAAGCCGTATCCTAAAGCCCATATCGTCCCTATCAGGAAAAAATTGATCGTCATGTTCCTGTAATCATGTTTGCGAGCTTTAAGGAGGCCGTTGACGAGCAAGCCGCTGCTAATTAATACAGCCAGGGAAACCCCGTAAACGCTCATGATCGGCGCATAACCTTTGAGAGGAGAATATATTTGGCTATCACCCAACAATAACCACGGAAATCCCGTAAAAATCCAGCTGCGTACCCATTCAAATAAAATCCAGATAGCTGAAAAAGCGAAGATTAGTTTGGTTTCTTTTGGATAAGGAAAGTAACGGTTGAGTAGATACCCTAAACAAGCTGGAAATAGGGCCAATATAGCAATAAACGCACAGGTGATAAATCCTGCTAAGAAGACAGATGCATTTCCATAAGTATGAATACTAATGAAAACCCAATAGACTCCGGTACCAAATAGTCCTAAACCGAAAAGCCAGCCGCGTAAAAAAGCCTGTTTTGGAGTGAGATATAGCCATAATGCGAGTAGTAGGGCAGGAGATAATATGGCGAGTGGAAAGATAAAAAAAGGCGCGAACGCTAATGTCAGTATTGCTCCTGCGAACAATGCGAGAAGGTTACCCTTCCACCCTGGATGTAAGAGCTCTGATAGCTGGTTGATTTTCATTGTGACTTCAAGTGTAAAAGTCTGCAAGTGTAACGGATAAGCTACCATTCCCGCAATTATATTTTTTATATAAAAAAAGCAAATATTCCCTTGAGCTTGATTTTAAACTTGTGGTAACTTTACCAGCTTATAAAAGTTCTCAATAATGAAGGAGCGGTGCATATGAAAGTACGGTTTACTCCCGTGGTTTTGGGTTTATCTTTGTTTGGATTGATGATGGGATCAACTTTTGCGACCACTTCATCCGATTCACCTCCTGCACCTAAAAAAAAGATCATTAGAAAAAATCATGCCCCATCTGCAAATCTTTCTTCTGCTCAAAATGATGGCTCTGTTGCGGCGGGTAATTCACAAATTGAGGGCCCAACAGATTTACCGACAAGAGGTCCTTTGTATTTGCCATTGGATCTGGATGTTCCAGGACAATCATTCGTATCAAGTGGTCCTTATATCGGTGTTCCTTTGGAGTTTTCGGGCGGATATTTAATCGTTAACAGTCCTAGCGTCAATGAAGATATTATATTGCTAAATATCGATAAGAACGTTGATCAACGTCTCAAAGCATTAGGCCGTCCTATGGGCAAAGCCCTGGGGTCGCATATTCTGTTAAGCGGTCTCGTTGAAGTTCAGGCATTAGGAAAAGGCGGTTCTGGTACTAATGGCGCCAGTGATATTGATTTAACTTCGGTTAATCTTGATGCTTATATCATGGGGCCAAGTCCATGGACTTCTGCATTTTTTGAATTTGCTTATGATAATAATATAGGTACACAAACAGGTGCATTTAGTTCCAATGATCGTGTGCTAAATGCACGAGTTTTTTTGACGAAGGGCTTTATCGTATTAGGTGATTTTACTCAATCGCCATTTTATGCAAGTTTTGGTCAAATGTATGTTCCGTTTGGTGTTTATTCAACGACGATGGTGAGTAGTCCACTTACCAAGATTTTAGCTAGAACATTGGCAAGACCGCTCGTTGTCGGTTACAAGTCACAAGACCCAAATTCATTGCTCCTTACCGGCTATATTTTTAGCGGTCCAGCTCGTATAAACGGCAATAGTCACATCAATAATGGCGGTATTAATGTCAGTTATTCTTTCAAACAAGAAAAATATACGGCAGTGATTGGCGGTGGCGTGATTTCCAATATTGCTGATTCTCTTGGTATGCAATTTACTGGTAACAATAATAATAATCCGCCATTATTCGGTGGTTTTAGTGGGCCTATTGAAACTTATGTACCTGGAGGTGCCACAAATATACCTTCATCTGACGTTTTGCAAATTGCTACAGGTAATGAGAATTTGGTCCATAGGGTTCCTGCTTACGATTTCAATTTGAAAGTTAGCTTAGGTGAGAATTGGCAGCTGATCGCAGAGTATATTTTGGCATCAACAAATTTTAATACTCAAGATTTACAGTTTGATGAAGATGGTGCAAAACCTCAAGCAGCGAATCTTGAAGTCATTTATAATATCCCCTGGATTACTTTTCCAACATCCATAAGCGGAAGTTATCAATTGAGTGAAGATGCGTTAGCAATAGGTTTGCCTGCTAAGCGTTATTCTCTTGTAGCTAACACTTCATTTTGGAGAAACACTTTACAAAGTTTAGAACTTCGCCGAGATATCAATTATGGTAAATCGGATACTTCTTCAGGTTCAGGTGTGGCAGGCCCAAGTGGTAATGGGGGTTCTGCGAATGTGATAACATTACAATTCCAATATTATTTCTAAAGGAGGAGTTTATGTTTTTTAGAAGACTTGTGAATGAAACTGTAAAACAAGGTAATCGCTTTTTTTCCTCTAAGACTGGCAGCGGGGTTGCGTATGGCGCTTGCGGAGGAGCGTTGGGCGCTGCTATAGGAGCTGCTGAATTTAGATATCATGGTCAGAGTTTACCTCTTGATCAGGAATTGTTGATAATTGCAGGAGTGACAGCGGGAACTGCTACTATGCTTGGTGCTATGGGTCTAGCAGCTACCTATCCAGTACAAACTTCTGTTGCTGTAGGTCTCTTCAGTTTGGGGTATGCTGGTTCCAAATATTATAAGGGGATGAGTCAGGCGCTTGATGAACAAAAATATATCATAAGCAAACCTGGTTAGCATATCTATGGACGCTAGGATGAGCAAAGTGTTCATCCTACAGTTTCAACAGCATTTCCAATTAAGGCTAATTTTTAATGTAAGGTATGAGGATGTTTTTAAGCATGGGAAAGTGCTTTTTGTTTAGAGTAACGAGTTTAGCATTAACATGATGAGCAGAAGCGGCGATAAGAGCGTCTGCTAATCCAGTGCCATATTCTTTTCCAAAATCACGTCGATATAGCCCACCTTGTTTCGCAATCTCTGTATTGACAGCGACAATTTCAAATGCTTGTAAAAATTTTTCAAACAAATGTCTTTCTTTTCCTTCCCTGATTCCCGCATATAATTCAGCAACGGTAATCGATGAGAGATAACATGTTGCTGTCGGTATGGTTTTTTCTAAGAATTTAATAGCCTTATCAGTTGCGCGTAAATAATCAATTAACACATCGGTATCGATAAGATAATGAGTCATTCTGAGTCTCCAGATGAATCATTGCGATCAAACTCGGTTCTTAATTTTGCAAAATCAGGAAGGTCGTCACGTTTGCTCCATATTCCTCTTATTCCTTGAATTAAAAGAACCTTATTTTTTTTATCCACCATTTTTTGATCAATAAATAAATCAATCGCCTCACGGATTAATTCACTTTGTGATTTTCCTGACTCATTGGAAAGCAAATGCAGCTGTTTTCGTTCCTGAGTGGTTAAATAGATTTGTGCTCTTAGCATAATGACTCCGATTTCAAAATAATGTATACACCATATGTATACATTATAGATAAAGATATAAAAAATGTAAATAGTTTTTAACAGAGTGTTTTATCCGGAAATTCACACAAATCCCGTATTAAACACTCCGGACATTTAGGCTTGCGAGCTACACAAACATAGCGTCCGTGTAATATAAGCCAATGATGGGCATCATGTAAAAATTCTTTAGGAATTTTTTTGACCAATTGTTTTTCAATTTCCAAAGGGGTATTGCCTTTAGCTAAACCTATGCGTTGTGCCACTCGAAAAATATGGGTATCAACAGCAATGACTGGTTCTCCGAAATAAGTATTGAGAATAACATTTGCTGTTTTTCGTCCGACACCCGGTAATTCTTCTAATGCTTCTCTGTCGTCGGGGACTTGTCCATGATGTTTTGTGATGAGCAGGCTGGACATTTTGATGATATTAGACGATTTAGTTTTGTACAATCCTATGGATTTTACATAGGATTTTAGTTTTTCTTCACCTAAAGCAAGTATTTTTTCAGGTGTATTGGCTATAGGAAATAATATTTTGGTCGCTTTGTTTACAGATGTATCAGTAGCTTGAGCAGAAAGAATGACAGCCACTAAAAGCTCAAAAGGACTATGATAATTCAGCTCCGTGGTAGGTGCAGGATTAGCTTTTTTGAAGCGCGAAAAGATTTCGTAGATTTTTTTTGCATTCATAGGTGTAAAAAATAGTAGAAGTTGAGCGATTGTATAATATAATTCTTTACCAAACCAGTTCAGAGGCAAAAAGATGAAACCTTATATTAGCATAGTGATTCCCGTCTATAACGAAGAAAAAAACCTTGAAGAGTTATTTAGACGACTCACATCAACTTTGGATGCTTTAGCAAAGCCTTATGAAATAATTTTGACCAATGATGGCAGCAAAGATCAATCCAGCAGGATATTACAGCAATTACATGAACGTAGACCGGAGCAAATTCGTGTGATTGAATTTAATGGGAATTTTGGTCAACACATGGCTATTATGGCGGGATTTGAACGTGTTCGTGGTGATATTGTGATTACTATGGATGCGGATTTACAAAATCCACCTGAAGAAATTCCAAAATTAGTCGCAGCCATGGAAAGAGGCCATGATGTAGTGAATACGCATAGACAAAACCGTCAAGATAGCGCATGGCGACGTTTTGTTTCTAAAATGCATAATAAGTGTCGTGCATGGATGATGCCTAAATTAAAAATGGAAGACGAAGGTTGTATGCTACGAGCTTATAGTCGTTCTATTGTCGACTTAATGGTGGCAACCGGTGAGGCTACCACATTTATTCCAGCGCTTGCTTTAAATTATGCTTACAATCCAACAGAAATCGGCGTTGCTCATGAACCAAGATTTGCAGGGGAGTCAAATTACAGTTTTTATGGATTGATTCGATATAATTTTGATTTGGTGACAGGGTTTTCATTATTTCCCTTGCAAGTTTTTACCATGCTTGGACTTTCTATTTCTGGCTTAAGCTTTCTTTTTGTTGTCTTTTTAATGCTGCGTCGTGTGATTGTAGGGCCTGAAGTTGAAGGTGTTTTCACACTTTTTGCTGTGATATTTTTCTTATTGGGCATTGTATTACTCGGCTTGGGTGTAGTAGGCGAATATGTAGGACGTATTTATCAGGAAGTGAGAAGACGCCCGCGTTTTGTCATACGAAAAGTATTAGAAAATGATGTCGTTCTTGAGCAATATGCGCAACAAAAAGTTGAAATTGATTAAGTACGAAATTTATAGGGGATGTCATGCCAGCATGCTGGCATGACAAGATAAGGTGGGTTACGACGCAATGAGAAAGTATTATTGCGCATTCATATCGGGTAACTGAGTACTTTGGTTAGGTATCACAGCTTTAGGTGGAACGGTTTGTAATACTGGAGTTGCAGCCGTAGCAGGTTGTGCATTTACGGCGGGTAGAGTCGGTTTTGCAGGAGGCGCTGCAGGCGTTGGTAGAGCAGGTTTTGCTGCAGGCGACGGTGTAGCAGGCGGTGGTGTGGGGGCCGCAGGTGCTGATGGGGCAGTTTCTGCTGGGATTCCTGGCATGGAAGGCGTGGGTGTGGGTGCATACATGCTCGTCGGTGCTGTGGGTGCAGTCGGAGGTTGTTGCATAGGAGGAGCTTTAGGCATAGCTTCTTTAGGAGGAGTAATACTTGAGGTTTCCAAAGGTCCGCTCGCTGCTGGGGGTGTGGTGTCTTCCATCGCAGCCGTATCAGCAGAAAATGAAGGCATGGATGTTGCATAAATAAGCATAGTTATGATAGGTAGCAAAATTTTTTTCATATTAAACTTCCTTTTTGAATGAATGACTTAATCACGCTCGAATACATACAATAAATCTGCGCCATTATCAACAGTACTGGTTTCAGATTGCAAGGCCCAATGACTGTTTATTTGATAACGTAAGTTTAAAACAGATATAGGATCAAATAAACCAATACTGTAATGGAGCGATAATTTTTTTGTAATTTGCTTGCCGATCACAAATGAAGTGCTTGATTCAACGGATTTTGAATATGGATTAAAATTTTGAACAGATTCTATATTTAATTCAGTTAAGCCCAAGGTTTCTTGTAATTTTTCTGTGAAATGATTAATTTTAGTGCCCTTTGGGTTGAGCGTGCTTAACACACTTAAAATAGCTGCACTTTGACTACTCGATGCATGAGATTGCGGCTGACCAAGTATAATATATGATAAAATATCAGCCTGATTTAAGTCTGAGGGAACAGAAAATAATGAAATCACAGGTTTATCTGCAGTACCATTGACGCGAATACCTACCTGAATAGATTCTATTCCAGCATATAAAGGTATTCGAGTTCCAAATTCATCAGAGTTATGGGTGATGACACGTCTTACTTTCTTGACTGCTTCAATCTCTAGACCAGGGTTAGTGAGAGTATTACCTGCGTAGATCAAGCGTCCACTTTGAAGCCCGAGTTTTTGACCATATACAACATATCTTCCTTGCAGCGTATAAAATTCACCGCGTGCAATGGCTGGGCTATCGACATCTTTTGTAATGCGTATCTTCCCGCCGAGCGATGCTTGTAAATTGTCATAGTAAACATTAATGTTATCTCCTAAAATAAGATCAATTGCCAAGACAAGATTTAAAGGAGAAGTGTTTGCAACTTTTTTCTGTTGAACAAATACCACTTCTTCAGGAAGTGTTGTTGTCCCACTAAAATTCTTTGGTTTAATTTCCGCATAAGGTACAAGTATTTTTCCTTGTAATTGTAAAACAGGATAGTTTAATTGTATGTTAATATCGGGAGAAATGAGGATTTTATATTCGGGTAATTGTACTGCAGATAACCCATCACCTTGCAGTGATAGAGCGATAGGATAGTTATCTTGATCAAGGTTGATATTTCCGTCAAAACGAGCTTTCCCTGTTCCTGATTGAAGCCTACCTTGTAAATTTATCGTTTTATAATCAGTAAAATTTCCTTGAATAAAAATGGCTTTGGGATGTATTCCCAGGCTTGGAATATTAAAACTTAAGTTATCAATAGCAAATTCACCAGTCACAATAGGATGATAAAGTTCTCCATGAATATCAAGATCAGCCGATATTTTTCCGCGAGGATTTTTTAAGAAAGTTTGGGATGAGAGAATAGTATTTAGATCTACAGGTTGAAGATGTATATGCCCATCGATTTTTTGTTTTTGGAAAGATAGATTAGCTTTACCTTTTAATGGAGGAATAGCTTGCTTATAAAAAGCTAGATTTTTTGCATTAAATTCCATATGTAATGTGGGTTCAGATAAGCTGCCTGAAATCATCCCTTCGCTATGGATATATCCTTTCCAGTTCGGAAGCCATGGTTTAATGTCGAGTGCATGCAGTTTCCAGCGAAGGTCCCAGTGATCGGCGAGGTCACCATTGAGCTCTATAGTAAATGTGGATTGTTCTATATAAAGATTTTTGATGACAAGATGATGTAATATGACACGTTGCCATAGACTTAATAATTTTACAGGTAATTTTCCAGACGTTTCGTTTTTATCGGATAAAATAATTCGGCCATCTTCTATTTTTAATCGTTTAATATCAATTTTGCCTTTTAACAAAAAGAGCGGGTCCCAGTGTATATCAAGTAATTTAAATGATATCTGCTGTTTTTCAGTTTGATAGGAAAGATCATGAAGTGTGAAGCCTGATAGCAATGTTCCATCAAGTTTTTTGACGGACAATTTTCCCGGGGTGTGCGTTGCTAGCCATTGTAAATCATATTGTAATCCTGCAGGTGTCGCAATTAAGAGATAGAAAGCCGTACTCATACTAAGCAGGCATGTGATAAAAACAAATTTAATAAAATACCACATTAAAATTCAGGTCCTATGCTAAATTCAACGCTCATGGGTTTTCCTTTTTTAGATTCAGCGCGTCCTACGTATAGTTTGATGGGTCCTATCACAGAAGTATAAATAAGACCAAATCCATCGCCACGATTTAATCCATCATTAAAATGGTCGCTTGCATTACCAACATCAGAAAATGCAGCACCACTTAAATCGCCTACGATTTTATGTTGTAATTCGACGCTGCCTACACGTAAATACCTGCCAGGGCCAATGCTGTCATAGGGAAAGCCACGTATACTATTTAAACCGCCCGCAAAAAAATTGAGTGTTAAGGGTAATTGATTTAAGTCATTCACGACTGTGTAGCCAAGGTCGGAACGTAAAATAACTCGACTATTTGTGGTTGGACTCATGATATATTTCCCTTTGAGTTCGGCTTGAAAAAAACTCGTGGTTGACAATACATTGGCGCTTCCACTTTGGATAGTAAAATTAAAAGAGCTGCCAAATCTCGGATTGATAATATTATCTGCAGATATACGCGATATATTATAGGATGGATAAAGTAAATGGCTGTTTCGGAGCTTTTCATCATCTTGTTTGTAGAGATCATTTAATGCGTTTAAAGAAAGTGTATGACGCCACAACCCTTTTTGTTTTACATAAGCTGCAGAAATGGCTTCTGAAAGACTCTCGCCATTTTTTGGTAAAAATCGTTGTATATTTAAACCTATAGTATATTGGTCCGTTAAAGGATTAGCTCCAGGTATATAATATTTTGCTGAGAGCCCGCTTAATACGGATGAAAGTTTCATTTGCGCAGTGAAATGTTGTCCTGCATCACTTATGCGTCGCATATCCATGCCTAGAGTTAATCTTGGGCCAGTAAAAGTGCCATATCCTGCACCGATGTTATATTGCTGAGATTTGGGCAGTGTGATATCTACCTTGGTAGGGATATGTTGGCTAGTTTGATCAAATTCGGGTGTGACAGATACGTTTTTAAAATAACGACTTCCGCTTAATTCTTGTTGATATTGTAAAAGTTTAAGACTGGAAAATGGCTGACCTTCTTGAATAGTATTGAATCGTTTTAAAAAGGAAGATGCATAAGGGCTTTGACTATAATGAATGGATCCAAAATAATATTGAGTCCCTGTATTCATTTCAAGAATAATTTGGGCTGTGTGGTTCTGTGTGTTGATAAGAATTTCTTTTTTGTCCAATTTTGCTTTGAGATAGCCCTGGTTATTCACCACTTCGAAAAAAGCTTCTTTCGCTTTTTCATAATGATCGATAATCAATCTTTGATGTGCGGCAAGAGGAAATTTTTTGATAAAAGCTTCAATCTCAGGATTATTTTTACCTGGCCCTGTCACACTAATCAAGATAGTACTGATATGTACAGCAGGTCCTGTTTTGATGTTGAATCTTGCATGCCATAAGGAATGATCTTCGGTCAATGTTGCATCGATTTCTGGTTTGAAATATCCATAAGGTTCTAATGCTTTTTTGATATGTTCAGGTGCATCGTGGTAAAAATTTTTAATATCTGCCAGAGACAGCTCACCCTCATAGGATGCTTGTTCAATGTCCAGGCGTGTTTGTACATTGCTTAATGCATCGCCTTCAATGCCTGAAATCTCAATAGTTAAAACTTCTTTTGCATATGTGACAGGAAATGCAATAACACATAAAAAAAGTACGACAATGATTACAATAGGGCGCAACGCTTAACTCAGCCTCGTTTTGGTTTTAGTTATTTTTATTGTTTTTATGATGGGGGTTATTATACCATGAAAATTTTAGTAGCAAAAACAAACACAAGGATAAGGAGTTGGAGTTTATGTTATCAGCGGCGAAAAAATCGGATGCTATTAAGTTTGAACTTGAAGAAAAAGTTCAATCTATTCAACAAGATTTTAATGCAGCATGGCAAGAATATCCGCTTGAGAGTCGGTTTAGTCAGATATGTTATGTCACATCGGGCGAAGGTGCAGTGGATTCAAAAGGTACACAAATTGAGTCTTTGTTGGGTAAATTTGAAAGTTATGAGAATGTTGCGCAAATACGAGAGGATTTTCGGAATCTTAAGATATATTGCTTGCAACAATGTCTCATAAATAATGTATCACGACGTTTTAGTGGTAGCTATTTAGTCAACCTGCATCTCATGGAAGCCTTGTTTATATGTGCGTTTATGGAGAATTTGTCTTATGTTATTCAATCTACGACTATCCCTGTATTATCTAATGATATCGATGCTGAAAGTAAAGTTAATTTTAAAAGTGTAGCAAAGCAAGTTAGGAGTCGTTATGAGGAGGACTTACATAAGTTATTTACAAATCAAAGCAAAGCGTTTATTGATAAGATTCTGCCCGACATAGTTGAACTAAATTATAAGATTGATGTATATCATGATAAAATTAAAACGATTTTTGAAGTTAAACCTGTGAGCGCTGATGATGGTTCTTTAGCAGATCAAATACAGCAGCTGCGTTCGGATGAATTAGCCTATACTTCATTATTATATTCGAAAGATTTTGACGAATTAAAAATGACACAACAAAAACTTACTGAATCAAGAAGAGCTTTATTGAATAAGCATAATCAAGAGATTAATAAATTTTTAGACAAGATTCGACGTGAAAAAGTGCCAGTGCAGGTAAATTACGATAATATTTCCGAATTAGCACCTTTAACAACTGAATTGCATAAAGCAGAAACAGCTATTTTTTTGATAAAGAGAAAGAATACATTGAGATCGCTGGAGACAGATGCAGTTTTATGTTTAAAAGAGGTCATCGTAGGAGATAAAGAATCAGATGGTCGCTCATTACAGGATGTTGTTGATTCTCAGAAACCAGGATTCTTTAATAGAAAAAATGATCCTATAAGCATCATGTGGGAAAAATATGACAAAATAGCAAAGGAATTGGATAGTTCTCCGCAGGTACAAAAAATACATCATTTCACATTACCTCAACCTATTGATGACGCTAAATGGGCTGAGAAAAAAGATAGTATAGTAGAAAAATTAGAAACAATTAAAAGGCGTGTCATAGAAATAGTAAATGATCAAATTCTTGGTGCAGAGTTTCTTAATAAAAGAGACGATATCATTAAAAAAGAAGCTGAGGAACTTAGACGTCAGGCATCTATATTATCATCTGTGGAACATTCGGATTTATTGGAGGAGCGTAGAGTGGCACTGGATGAAAGATGGAGTGGTTTATTAGCATGTAAAGAAAATGTAGAAAAGCTTAAAGAAATACCTAAGGAATTATTTGCAAAATCGAAGGAGGGTGATGATTTGATTTATCCAGAAACGGCAGCACGATTTAATACAAAATTAGCATCATGTCGAGCTCCAGTGTTATCAAATGGGATAGAGTTTGTTGATGAAAAAAAAGCAGTGGAGCCGGAACCCAGACCGTTAGTTGGAAGTGTGCAGTTTAAAAGAGAAGTACCGCCTGATCAGAAACCAAAGTCACCATCCTGGAAGCGTGCATTGTTTGTAGGATTCGTTGTACTTGTGTTGACGGCATTAGCAGCTACAGGAGTTGGATTGGCGCTTGAAGTCTCATTGACCATCATGCTAGCGATTGTTTTTGGTGGTGTAGGTATTGGATTGTCCGCGGGTGTAATAACTTATGCATGTACATCCCATGAAGATGAGCCGCCCACTAAAATAACTCAAGTAAATCGAGAAAATGCTCAGAAGAAATCGGTTATGAAAATTGCATCTTCTCCTTCAGTATCTCCAGTAGCCCCCTGGTTTTTATGTCTTCGAAATAAACGTACAATCCCTCCACCAGTGGAAATGCCAATTATTAATAGCGATAAAAAGCAACCAAAAAATAAATAAAGTTAAAGTAGGAGTAAATCGTTTAAGACTTCCTTAAGCATTTACTCCCTATAATCAAAAAAAGGTTTTTTTGATTACTGATAAGGAAAAGTCATATGCGTAGAGCAAAACGACGACTTGCAGACATAGAAGATAATAATAATCACAATGAACCTCCGCAAATTAGTAATTTATTGCTTTATATTCTAAACACACAATTCAAATTACAGAATATTTTTAAAGACACTGAAGGCACACCTCTCAAAGGCTTGATTAAAACATTTGATGATCTTATATCGAGTGAAATACTGAATTATCCAAAAAAAGACACATTTGATTCCATTGAAAGCGTTAATGAAAGATTTGATAAACTGCTCACAAATTTTAAGAATGTATCACAAACATTGGGAATGATAGAAACACATACAGCTTTATGTGAAGGATTGCAGTTATTTATACAATGGTATCGTATTCGGGCAATAGAAGCATTTTTATATAAACCATTGGCTAGCGAATTTGCTATGACAGAAAGTAAAGTGGAAGCAAAACCTAGTTTACAAGATAGATTTGATGTATTAATTCATAAAATTAATCATTTTAATTCACAAATAGACGGGATAGAGCAGAAATTAGAGCCTATTGTGGATATGAAAACAAGCGATTTGAAAGAAATGCTGGAACCTTTATTGATAGAAGAAACAAGATTAACTGCGCTTTCTAATCAAGCAAAAATCTTGGAAAAACTTGAAAAAGAACGACTTGTTTTAGTAAAAAATCTTGATGATTTACATCAAGAAATGGAGCGAGATATTGCTGCTTCAGAAGAATCGTTAACAAAAGCTAAAAAAGCAAGAGAAAAATTATACGATTCGACTTTGGGTATAGATGTTTATTATGTAGATGAATTTAAAAAAAAACATAAAGAAATTTTTGAATCTTATAAAAAATCAATCAGGAACAGTAAACAACGCGATGAATTTTTAAGAATCGAAGGCATTGAAAAACTTATACAGCATTTCTCAGATCCTTTCCGGAAGTTCGAATTATCATTAGGAGAATATTATAGCCATACTTCTGCTTATGTCTATCACAGGTTGAGTATGTATTATTATACTATTAATGGAATATACGAATTTTTAAGGCAAGAATTTTCCGCGTTTAAATCACATTCAGCCATGTTGAAATTGGAAGCCCAATATCAACCACAATATGACTATTTGCGTGTTGGATTACCTGAGGTTGAAAAATTCGTTGAAGAAAATTTTGTATTAGCTTCAAAAGAATATTTAAAAGAAATCGCAGCATTCGATGAATCTAAGAGAGCAGAGATAGTATCTCAAGCGAAGAATGCTTTTGAGAGTGATGTATTGAATGAAACTGTGGTGATTAAAACCTTTAAGCACATACCAGCGATTCAATCATTTACGCCTCAAGCATTAAGACGGGAGCAATTAAATAAAAAATGGTATGAGCTTTTTCAACATATATTTACGATTGAATTGCAAGACATTACGGGACAACAATCTGAATCCGATTTAGCGATGTTAAAAAAAATG
>Ga0207028_1073_pt1 | contig 23432 bp, 20 predicted proteins | sample Alteio_BWMinCont_41_FD_153287 | JGI IMG/M metagenome (GOLD analysis project Ga0207028, IMG submission 153287) | Enriched cells from forest soil in Barre Woods Harvard Forest LTER site, Petersham, Massachusetts, United States -... | ecosystem: Environmental > Terrestrial > Soil > Temperate forest >... | reverse complement strand
CGAAGGGGATGTTGTGCAGCTTTTTGGCTAGGAAACCGGCCATTGAGACGTACCAGGTGTGCGTGTGGACGATGTCGACTTTGGCAAGGCTCTTGACCTGAAGCAGATTGAGGCTCATGGCTTCAAGGGCGGTCGAGAATTTCTGCGGTTCGCCTTGTGCGAGCTTGTCCCATGGCTGCGCGCCTCGAACGTGGAGATTGGCGCTGTCGGAGTTCTGGTCGCCCCAGCAGTGGACTTCGACTTCGATTTTTTTGGCGAGCTCGCGGCTGAGATATTCGACGTGAACTCCGGCGCCGCCGTAGACATTGGGCGGGTATTCGCGGGTCATGAGTGCTGCTCGCACCTGGGTCCTCCGTGTTTAGACTGCCGGAGAATTCTAGCGCTGAGGGATGTGCGGAGCAACAACCCCACCCTGACTCCGTCAGGATGGGGCACCCAGATTACTTTGCGAGTTCGGATTCGATGGCCGTGACTAATGCGGGATCGTCGGGGGTGGTGTTGGGGGCGAAGCGGGCCGCTACTGCTCCGTTGCGGGAGACGATGAATTTTTCGAAGTTCCAGAGGATTTCCGGTGCCTCGTTGGGCCGGATGCCATAGCGTTTCAGGTCTTCTTCGAATGGCTCTGCCGATGTGCTCACGGCTTCTGGCTGCGCTTCGATGAGGGCGCTGTAGACCGGGTGTTTTGCTTCGCCGACCACGGTGATCTTTTCGTAGAGCGGGAAATCGACGCTGAAGTTGAGGCTGCAGAAGCTCTGGATCTCTTCGTTGGTGCCGGGTTCCTGTCCGGCGAAGTCGTTCGAGGGGAAGCCGGTGATGACGAAGCCCTGATCGCGATATTTGCGGTAGAGATTTTCGAGGCCTTCGTATTGCGGGGTGAGGCCGCACTTGGAGGCTACGTTGACGACGAGCAGGACTTTGCCTTCGTGGTCGGCGAGGGTGGTTTCTTCTCCGGTGATGCGGCGGACTGGGATGCTTTGGACGCTCATAAGGGACATTGTAAGAGGTTTTTGTGGATGTTGCGGAAGGAAAGGTTGTTGCTTTCCCACCCTTCGCTTTTGCGAAGGATAGGGCACCCTTCATCCTGGCTATCGATGCGAACTGCGGACCTTGCTATGCCAAGGCAAAAGCGCACGAATTTCATTCGTGCGGGTCCTTCGACTTCGCTACGCTCAGGATGACATGCTTTGGGGTAACATAAGAATGCGAAAGGGGACGGAGCTTTTTGCTCCTTCCCCTTTTCGCTTATGTCCGTCCGGCGAGGACCGCGCCGCGCGTAGCGGCCGCCGGAGGCGTCAGGTTTACGCCCGGCCGATGGTTACGTGGCTTTCTAGCGGGATGCCGGCGCGGCTGGTTACCTCGAAGGTCAGGGTGTTGCTGCGTTTGTCGGCGTCGATTTTTACTTCGTCGCCGTGCAGGATTTCGCCGTCGAGGATCTTCATGGCCAGCGGGTCCTGGATCAGCTTCTGTATCGCGCGCTTCAGTGGACGTGCTCCATACGCGCGGTCGTAGCCTTGCGTGAAGAGCATGTGCTTGGCGGCATCGGTCAGCGTGATCTCTATCTTGCGATCGGCGAGCAGCTTCTTGAGATCGGCCAGTCGCAGATCGATGATGTGTGCGAGTTGATCTTCGCCCAGCGGACGGAAGATGACGATGTCATCGACACGATTCAGGAACTCGGGACGGAAGCTTTGACGTAGCACTTCCATCACCTGCTGGCGTGCTTTCTCGAAACCGATTTCGTTCGAGATCAGGTCGGCATCGAGAGCCTGCGCGCCGAGGTTCGAGGTCATGATGATGACCGTGTTCTTGAAGTCGACTGTGCGGCCTTTGGAGTCGGTCAGGCGGCCGTCGTCGAGAACCTGCAGGAGCACGTTGAAGACGTCAGGGTGCGCCTTTTCGATCTCGTCGAACAAAACCACGGAATATGGCCGGCGGCGGACGGCTTCGGTCAACTGGCCGCCTTCGTCAAAGCCGATGTAGCCCGGAGGCGCGCCGATCAAGCGTGCGACGGCGTGCCTCTCCATGTACTCGGACATGTCGATGCGGATCATGGCCTGCTCGTCGTCGAAGAGGAACTCGGCGAGCGCACGGGCGGTCTCGGTTTTGCCTACGCCGGTCGGTCCTAGAAAGATAAACGAACCGATGGGGCGCTTGGGGTCGCTGAGACCGGCGCGTGAGCGGCGGATGGCGTTGGCGACGCTGGAGAGGGCTTCGTCCTGTCCGACGACGCGCTCGCGCAGACGGCCTTCCATCTGGACGAGCTTTTTCACTTCGCCTTCGAGCATTTTGGAGACAGGGATGCCGGTCCACTTGGAGACGATGCGCGCTACGTCTTCTTCGTCGACTTCTTCCTTGAGCATGCGCTGCGCGTTGGCGTTGCCGTCCTGTGCGGCGTTGAGATGCTTCAGCTCGGCTTCGAGCCTGGGCAGTTCGCCGTACTGGATCTGCGCTGCGCGTTCGAGGTTGCCGAGGCGGGTTTGCTCTTCGGCTTCGAAGCGCAGAGCCTCGACTTTCTTCTTTAGGTCAGCGAGGCGGGTGATCGCTTCGCGCTCTTTCTGCCAGCGGGCACGGAGGCCGGTGGCCTTTTCGCGCAGTGCGGCCAGTTCGCGCTCTACTTCTTCGAGGCGCTTCTTCGAGTTCTCGTCGGTCTCGCGCTTGATGGCTGCCTTCTCGATTTCGAGCGAAGTCGCTTGGCGTTCGAGCTGGTCGATTTCGGTCGGGACGGAGCCAATCTGTATGGCCAGCGAGGCGGCGGCTTCGTCGACGAGGTCGATGGCCTTGTCGGGCAGGAAGCGGTCGGAGATATAGCGGTGCGACAGCTCGGCTGCGGCGACGATGGCCGAGTCCTTGATGCGGACGTTGTGGTGCGCCTCGTAGCGCTCCTTCAGGCCGCGCAGAATCGCGATGGTGTCTTCGACGTTTGGTTCGCCAACGAAGACGATCTGGAAGCGGCGCTCGAGGGCTGCGTCCTTCTCGATGTACTTGCGGTACTCGTTCAGCGTGGTTGCACCGATGGCACGCAGCTCGCCGCGCGCGAGGGCCGGCTTGAGCATGTTTGAGGCGTCGATGGCGCCTTCGGCTGCGCCTGCGCCGACGAGGGTGTGCAGCTCGTCGATGAAGAGGATGATCTGGCCGTTCGACTCTTCGATGTCCTTAAGGACGGCCTTGAGACGGTCTTCAAACTCGCCGCGGAATTTCGCACCTGCCAGCATGGAGCCGAGGTCGAGCGAGATGACGCGCTTGTTGCGCAGGATCTCGGGCACATCGCCGGAGACAATGCGGCGGGCGAGGCCTTCGACGATGGCGGTCTTGCCGACGCCCGGCTCGCCGATGAGCACGGGGTTATTTTTCGTGCGGCGCGAGAGGACCTGGATGACGCGGCGAATCTCTTCGTCGCGGCCAATGACGGGGTCGAGCTTGCCGCGGCGGGCGAGTTCGGTGAGGTCTTTGGCGTACTTTTCGAGGGCCTGGAATTTTGCTTCGGGGTTCTGGTCGGTCACGCGCTGGCTTCCGCGAACGGTGCTAAGGCTTTTGAGTATGGCGTCATAGGTGGCTCCGAAAGATGCCAACAGGAGCTGCGCGCCGTCGTTCTTCTGCTGCGCGAGGGATAGCAGGAGGTGCTCAGTCGAGACATACTCGTCCTTGAAATTGTCGGCTTCCTTGAATGCCTGGTCGAGGACCTTCTGCATGGCATTGGACATGCCGGGCTGTGTGCCCGAGCCGGAAACTTTGGGCAGCTTGCCCAGGGCCTCAGTTGTTTTTGCGATGAGCTGGTCGGTTGCTACTCCGACTTTTTGCAGGACAGGGACGATGATGCCTTCCTTGTCTTCAAGCAAGGCGGCGAGCAGGTGCAGCGGCAACAGCTCAGGGTTGCCGTGCTCGGTTGCGAGCGTGCCCGCGCTTTGAATCGCTTCCTGCGATTTGACAGTGAATTTGTCCCAACGGATTGGCATATTTGGTCTCAGCTTTCAATCTTCTAGATCAACAAACGCGGGAATGAGAGCACTTTCTCATCCCCGCGAGGTACCTCAGGGGCTGAAGCCCCTTTCTTGTTGTGTTTCTTGTGCGCGGGTTAAAACCCGCGCCTACCCAAAACAACCCGAGGTCAATGTTCGTGCTATCCCACCCTGACTGCGTCATGATGGGGCACCCGGCGTCCCGGTTCTTGCAAGCTCTTAGGCGGCTGGCTTGGATTCTGCCTTCGACGCCTCGATTGGCTTCGCGGAGCCTACCGAAACCTTGATCTGCTTCGGCTTGGCTTCGGCGCGCTTCTCGAGTTCGATCTTCAGGACGCCGGCGTCGTAGCTGGCCTGCACATTCTCAGTGTTGACCGTGTTCGGTACGGTGAAGGCGCGATAGAAGCTGCCGTAGCGGCGCTCAATGCGGTGGAAGTTCTCTTCCTTTTCCTCTTTTTCGAACTTGCGCTCGCCGCGGACGGTCAGCGTGTTGTTCTCGACGCGGATGTCGAAGTCTTCCTGCTTCATGCCCGGAACTTCGAGCTTGAGGACGACCTTGTGCTCATCCTCGTAGATGTCGACCGGGGGAGCGAAGGCGGCAGTCGTCAGCGCGTCAGCTTCATTCTGGCCGCGGGTGAAGTCCTGAAAGACCGAGTTCATACGGTTCTGCAGAGCGAGTACGTCGCGAAATGGGTCCCAACGAGTGATAGCCATGGATTCCTCCAATTTGTCTGTTCAAGAGATAAGAGGCCGAGGTTTTCGACCTTGCAAAGTATCTGATTCAGACTATAGCACAAGCGTTGCAGAAAATATGAGTGTTTTATTATCATATCACAGTTAAGGTCCTTAGCCCCGAAGTAAGGCATTTAGTTTTAATTGCTTACATTAAAATCAGCTTCTGCCCCGAAGGCGGTTTATCTGCCGGCGGTCGCGTTTTGAGGGTCTTCCCTCGGGCAGGGTTTCGAATTGCTGCAGGGTTTTTCGTTCTTCGGCTAGCTTTCGCCGGGACTCTTGGCTGGCCTCGGTCTCGCGGTAGAGGGTTTGGGCAACGGCTGCCGGGCCGCGCATGGCGCTCAAGAGCAGGACTTCTACCTGGAAGTCGCCGCCTTCGTTTCTGATCTGCAGCATGTCGCCGGTGTGGACGTCGCGGGAGGGTTTGGCGAGCTGTCCGTTGGACTGGATTCTGCCGAGGTCGCAGGCGCGGGCGGCGAGAGCGCGGGTCTTGAAGAAGCGTGCGGCCCAGAGCCACTTGTCGATACGTACGGAAGTCATGGCTCTATTTTGACCGCCTTGTCCTCAGAACATCGACGTAGGAGGACCTTCTTTGATTCGGGAGCTGACGAAGCACCCTGGCTTTAATTCGCTCCGCATATCGAACAACCTGTTCCATCGGGATGGCCGAATGCTTCAAGGAACAGTAATCACAACCTTCCCCACCTGCGCATTCGACTCAAGGTACCGGTAAGCCTCCAGCGTCTCCGCAAACGGAAATGTCTTCGCAATCTTAGGAACAAAGCGTCCATCCGCCAGGCGGTCGTAAATATACTTCTTCGCCGGACCAAGCTTCTCCGGCAGGCGCGTAAATTCGAGCAAGGTATAGCCGCGAATCCAAAGCCCCTTAGTGAGCACCGTGACCAGCGGAAGTGGCGTAGGCTGCATCGAAAGCGCGCCGTATTGGAAAATGATTCCGCCAGGCTGCGCCGCCTCGGTCAGCTTCTCGAGAAACGGCCCCGCCACCGGATCGAAGATCACCCGCGCACCTTTGCCGCTGGTAATCTCTTTCACGCGCGCGACAAAATCCTCCTCCTCAGTCGCGATCACATAATCCGCGCCCAGCTTCGTCAGCTGCGCCTTCTTATCGCTCTTCCGCGTCGTCGCAATCGAAATCGCGCCTTCGGCCTTGGCAATTTCAATGGCGGCGATGCCCACGCTGCTCGACGCCGCAGGAATGACCACAAAATCGCCTTTCGTCAGACCGGCAATCGAAATCAGCGCTCCGTAAGCCGTCAGATATTGCATCCAGATCGCTGCGCCCTCCACTGGAGACAGCTTCGCCGGATACTCTGCCAACGCTTCCACCGGAGCCAGCACCACTTCACCCACCATGCTGTAGTCATTCAAAGAAAAAGCCGGAACCACCGACACCTGCTTGCCGACCCAGCCCTTGTCCACATCCGGCCCAACCGCCTCCACCACGCCAGCCGCCTCATACCCAAGCCCCGCAGGCAACTTGGGCGCGTAAACATACTGTCCATGAAAGAACATCGACTCGGCCCGATTCAGCCCAATCGCCTGCACCTTCAAACGCGCCTCACTCCTGCCCGGCTCTGGCTGCGGTACATCCTCAAACTTCAAAACTTCCGGACCACCTACCTCATGAAAGCGCACAACTTTCGGCATGAGAAATCTCCTGTAACGAATTGGATTGGCTTGGCGGTTAAAGATTCGCATGGTTGCAGCACAAACAAAAGCCCGGCAGCGCGCGCCGGGCCCTTTGTTCTATTCAGTGGATGGCTCACACCCACTCACCCTGACGCATCAGGGGCTCGGTCGTTCCTGAAGCAGTAATGCCATCGATATCCAACTTGTCTGACCCGATCATCCAGTCCACATGGATCAGGCTGTCATTCGCACCCTTCGCCGCAAGCTGCTCCGGCGTAAGCTTGTCGCCGTCGATCAGGCACGAACTATAGGCCTGTCCCAGCGCAATGTGGCAGGCGGCGTTCTCGTCAAACAAAGTGTTGAAGAAGAGCAGCCCGCTCGCCGCAATCGGCGATGAGTGCGGCACCAGCGCCACCTCGCCCAGCCGCCGCGCACCGTCATCGGTGTCGATCAGCTTCTGCAACACTTCTTGCCCCTTCGTCGCACGAGCCTCGACAATGCGGCCGCCTTCAAAGCGCACTTGGATTCCCTCGATCATCGTGCCCTGATGCGAAAGAGGTTTGGTCGCGGTTACCGTGCCATCGGCGCGGTCTTTATGCGGAGTGCTGAAGACCTCCTCCGTCGGCATATTAGGAATGCAGTACGCGCCGTTGCCGGCAGTGGTTCCGCCGCCCAGCCACTGATGGTCATCCGCCAGCCCAAGACGAAAATCCGTCCCCGGCCCACGATACTGCAGCGCCGCATAGCGCTTTTCGTTCAGATAAGCCGCCCGCTTGTGCAACCCGGCATCGTGCGCCTTCCACGCCGCAACCGGATCATCGGCGTCGACACGCGACGAAGCAAAGATCGCATCCCAGAGCTTCGCTAGCGCGACCTCTGGAGCGTCGTCGGGAAACATCGCCGCAGCCCAAGCCGGAGTAGCGCTGGCCACGATCGTCCAATTGATCTCATGCCGTGTAATCAGCTCGAGCGCCGGACGATACGCCTTCGAAACAGCCCGGTTCGCACGCCCAACCTTGTCTGGATCCTCGTTCGAGAGCAGCGACGGATTCGCCCCGGCAATCGCCAGCCGCCCAGCGCCGCTCTTAAAGGCTGCACCCATGCCGTCATATAGCCAGCCAGCAGCGCGGTCAAAACTCTCATCGGGAGCAAAGCGATAACGCATCACCGCCGCGTCGTCGTCGCTGAAGAGCGTTGTAACCAGCGAAGCCCCGGCGCGGTACGCATGCTCGGTAATCCTGCGCGCAAGCGCCAGCGAGTCGAGCGAAGCGGTCATCACCAACTCCTGCCCGCGTTCCAGGCCCAGCCCAACGCGGACGGCGACTTCGGCAAGGCGATCAAGTTTCTGTTCGTGAGTAAGCTGTTCGGAAGCAACTGCGGCAGTGGTCATGCTTCCAGTTTATGCCTTCCGCTGCGCACATGCGACCCGCGGAATCCCCTGCAGGTCATCGACAAAACTGACACTGTCCCAATCAGAAAGGAGCCGCGCTAAAGCCTTCCGCTGTCCCAGCCCGATCTCCATCAGCAGCCAGCCGCCGGGCTTCAGCGCCTCATGCGCCTGCGGAATCAAACATCCATATACATCCAACCCCGAAGACCCGCCAAAGAGTGCAATCTCCGGCTCATAGTCCCGAACCTGCGGCTCCAGCAAGTCCCTGTCCACCTCCGCAACGTAAGGAGGATTCGAAATAATCGCATCGAATTGCTCACCGGCAACCGCGCTCAGCAGATCGGACTTGAGAAATCGCACGCGCTCAGCGACACCATGCGTATCCGCATTCCGCCGAGCAATGGCAAGAGCAGCCTCCGAGATATCGAGCGCCGTCACCTGCGCTTGCGGCAACGCATGCGCCAGAGCTACAGCAATCGCTCCGGAACCCGTGCCTACGTCAGCGATCCGCAGTTGGCGATCATGCGGCACCCGAGCAAGCAGAGCCTCGACCAGGTGCTCGGTCTCAGGCCGCGGAATCAGAACATCGGGAGTAACAGCAAACGTAAGCCCGAAAAACTCCTGCTCGCCAAGAATGTACTGGATGGGCTCATGCGCACCACGTCGACGCAGCCAACCGGCATATTGCTCCGCCTGCTCCGCAGTTAATTTGGTATCTGAATGCGTCAGTAGAAAAGCTCGATCGCACTTGATGATATGCAGCAGAAGCAACTCGGCATCACGGCGCGGCTGCGCTGTGATGCCTTCCAGTTGACGTGCCCCATGCACAACGGCGTGATGGAGAGAAATTAATTCCATAGCAAAAGGCGCGCGCGTGCTTGGACGGCTGGTCCCTTACGCCGCAGAAGCCGTTTCTGCCTTTAGCCGCTCCGCATTGAAGTGCGAAGTCAGAGCATCGATCACCGGCTGCAGCCTGCCTTCCATCACATCCGTCAGCTGATGAATCGTCAACCCAATGCGGTGATCCGTTAACCGATTCTGCGGGAAGTTATACGTCCGAATCTTCTCGCTGCGATCACCCGAGCCAACCTGCTGCTTACGCTCTTTAGCCAGCGCCTGCTGCTGCTTCTCCATCTCAATTTCATAAAGACGAGCACGCAGCACGCGCATACCCTTTTCGCGGTTCTTGATCTGAGACTTCTCATCCTGGCAGCTGACAACAGTATTCGTCGGGATATGCGTAATGCGAACCGCAGAGTACGTCGTGTTCACCGACTGCCCACCCGGCCCTGAAGAGCAGAACGTATCGATGCGCAGATCCTTCGCCTCAATCTTGATGTCAACGTCTTCGGCTTCCGGCAGCACCGCAACCGTAATCGCAGACGTATGCACGCGCCCTTGCGTCTCCGTCGCCGGAACGCGCTGTACGCGATGCACGCCGCTCTCATACTTCAGCTGCGAGTAGACTTTGTTGCCTTCGATGATGGCGATGACTTCCTTCAGCCCGCCAACCGACGAGTCAGAACTCGAAAGCACCTCCACCTTCCAGCGATGCTGCTCCGCAAAGCGCGAGTACATGCGGAAGACCTCCGCCGCAAAGAGCGAAGCCTCGTCGCCGCCAGTACCTGCGCGGATTTCAAGGATGACGTTTTTCTCGTCATTCGGGTCCTTCGGCAACAGCGACAACTTCAGTTCCTCTTCAATCTTCGGCAACCGCTCTTCAAGCTGCGCCAGCTCTTCTTCCGCCATCGCACGAATGTCGGCGTCGGTCTCATTCAGCATCGCTTCGGCATCGGCGATCCCGATCTTGATCTGCTTATACTCGCGATATTTTTCAACGACGCCTTCAAGGTCGCGATGCTGCTTGGCAATCTTCTGATACTTCTGCTGGTCGGAAACGATCTCCGGCAAGGCAAGCTGCTCGCCTAACTCTTCATAACGGGCTGCAAACTGATCTAAACGTTCAAACATGGTGTCTTCTCGTGCGCTCTGCGCGGTTGTAAGTGAATGTGGAAAAAAGACGAACGAATCGTATTGGCGGCGGGAGCCGCTAGAGAAGAGCGCCGTTCTGGAGATCGAACTGCATTGCCTTTATTTTACCGCGCTTTTGACCCCTGAAAAAGCCCTATTTGCCAGGCCCGCAACGCCACCGGGCGTCCAGCATCTATAGTCGATGAGATGAGCGCTGCCCTCAAAGGATTCGCCGAGCTCTGCGAGCAGCTTTCCGCCACCAGCAAAAAGCTCGAAAAGCGCGGGCTGATCTCCGACTATCTGAAGTCGCTGGCAGTCGAGGACGCCTCCAGAGCCGCACTCTACCTTTCAGGCCAGCCCTTCGCCGAAACTGACGGCCGCACCCTCAATGTGGGCGGGTCGCTGCTGTCAAAGCTCGTCGCTCAGCTCTCCAGCGCCGACAAGAAAGCCATGTACGCAGCATATCGCCGCCACGGCGACCTAGGCGCGGCAGCCTTTGACCTCTTCCAGACCCGCAAAGATATCCCTCCGGCACTAACGCTTAAAGACATCGAGCACGCCTTCGAAAACATCGCTGCTGCTAAAGGCCCCACAGGAAAACAGCCGCAGCTTCTCGATCTCATCGGAAAGGCTACACAGATAGAAGCCAAATACCTCATCAAGCTCATCACCGGCGACATGCGTATCGGCGTCAAGCAGAGCCTCGTCGAAGAGGCAATCGCATTCGCCTACGACGCTCAACCCAGCGAAGTACGCCGCGCCGTCATGCTTACCGGCAGCCTGCCCCAAGTCATAGCGATGGCAGTGTCCGGCGCACTACACCAAGCGCAAATGGGCCTCTTCCACGCTCTGGGATTCATGCTGGCCAGTCCCGTTGTAACCGTCGAAGAAGCCATCGAGCGCTTCAGCGAAGAAATTGCAGCCGAGCATAACGGCGTCTCAGAAGCATTGCCGGAGGAAGATCGAACTCTCGCATCCCTCGAGAAAACAACACCGCAACAAGCCCTCCGCGAAGCCCAGTTAGAAGACAAGTACGACGGCATGCGCGCCCAGATCCATTGCGGCGACCCTAACCAGCCAGAACGCGTCGCGCTCTTCTCGCGCAACCGCGAAGACATCAGCGAAAGCTTCCCCGAGCTCATCGAAGCCTTCGAACAAATTCACGAGCCAGCCATACTCGACGGCGAAATCGTCGCCTGGAACCCGACCGGGCAGCGCGCGCTGCCCTTCACCTCGCTGCAACAGCGCCTGGGAAGAAAGCGCGTCTCACGCGAGATGCGCGAGCAGACTCCTGTCGTCTTCATCGCCTTTGACATTTTGTATCTAAGCGAAGAACTTCTGCTCGAACGCCCATTAAGCGAACGTCGAAACACACTCGAACAGTTCATTGCAAAGCACTCCGAGGCAACCACAAACTGCGTACAGAGAGGGCAAGCCCATCTCTTCGCCGACGAATCCATCAATAATTTTCCTCACCTCATACTCGCGCCCGCAACCCACCTAGAGAGCGCCGAACAGCTAGAGCGCGCATACACCGACGCACGCGAGCGAGGCAACGAAGGCGTCATGCTCAAAGCGCTCCACAGCATCTACCAACCAGGACGCCGCGGCCTCGCATGGCTCAAGCTGAAGCGTGAGTTAGCAACCCTTGACGTCGTCGTAACAGGCGCAGAATACGGCCACGGTCGCCGCGTCGGAGTGCTGAGCGACTACACCTTCGCCGTAAGAGATGGCGACGAGCTAAAGAATATCGGCAAAGCCTACTCCGGCCTCACCGACGCAGAAATCGACGAACTAACAGCATTCTTCAAGCTGCACACGCTCGAAGACCACGGCGGCTTCCGCACCGTCGAACCGCTCCTCGTCCTCGAAGTCGCCTTCAACAACATCATGCACTCCGACCGACACAACAGCGGCTTCGCGCTGCGCTTCCCGCGCATTTTACGAATCCGAACAGACAAACCCGTCAGCGAGATCGATACACTAGAGCGTGCAGAAGAGATTTACAACGCGCAGCCGGACAAACCCGTCAATAACAAAGAGTAGTCAGTGACTATGCCCATGATGATGCGCGTGCATCTGCAGATCCTCAACCGTCATCACGCACCCATGCGCCACCTCGCAATCCACATTCTCAAATTGAATCGTCGTATGAGTAATGTGAAAGCGCGCGTGCAGCGTTGTCTTAATCTCCGCCAGAATCCGGCTGCTCTCCGAAGGCGGAATATCGGCAATCGTCACATGGCTGGCCAGCGCATGCGTCTGCGAGCCTAGGCTCCAGACGTGCAGGTCATGCACATCCTCGACCCCTGAGATCAACTGCAGCGAATCGCGAATCTCTTTGAGCGAAATGCCCCGCGGCGTACCCTCAAGCAGAATATTCAGCGTCTCCCGCACAATTGAGAGCGACGACCAGATGATCAGCGCCGCGATCGCCAGCGAAAGGACGGGATCGATCCACGACTGCCCGGTCAACAGAATCGCAGCACCGCCAACAATCACCGCAGCCGTCGACAGCGTGTCTCCGAGCATGTGAATAAACGTGCTCCGTATATTCACATCGGTATTCACGCGCCACAGTAGCGCCGCAATCACGCCATTCATCACCACACCGGCTGCGGCCACAATCATCATAAGGCGCGGCTGCACATGTACTGGCTCGCTCAGTCGATGCACCGCCTCAATCGCAATGAAAACGGCAATCACAATCAAAGTCAGCGCATTCACAAATCCCGCCAGCACGCCAGCGCGCTGGTAGCCGAAAGTCTTCGCATCCGTCGGCGGACGCCCCTGAAAATAAACAGCAACAAACGAGAGCAGCAGCGCCAGCGCATCCGAAACATTGTGCCCGGCCTCGGATATCAGGGCCAGCGAATGAGCGCGCAACCCAGCGACAAAGGTCAGCACCACATAGGCAAGCGTCGCCATAAGCGAGAATTGCAGCACGCGCTGCATCTTGCCGGTAGGTGCTCCATGAACATGCATATGTTTTAGTGTAAGCTCTGCCAGATCAGCGCTTCAATGCACCTTCTTCATAAGCTGAAAGATCAGGCGAGCGGAGCCGTCCGCGACTGCGGCGGATTCGTCACCACGTGGCGCACCGGTACCGAATTCGCCGTGCCGCGCAAGCCGCTCCATGTCTCGGCAATCACGATGCTGTTCTCCGGCTTATGCGTGTCGTAGCGCACCGAGCAGGGAAAGCCTAGCCGGCAGTCGTGGATATTCACGAGGTCGCGCAGCGGGGTCACATCCTGCGAACACTCATAGACCACGCCCCCAATCTCGTATTTATAGAGAAGCAGTTGCATCCCGGCAGGCCGTCCGCTCTCGCTCGCATCAAGCTCCGAAATATCCAGCAGCGTGCCGTCGATTATCCGCCCGGCTTGCACCAGGTACCCGCGGCGCTCACGCTCAAGCTCTTCCGCCGATGGCTTCTTGCGCAAGGCAAAATAAATAGCCACGCCACCCAAACAAAGACTGGCAGCCGCCAATGTTCCTATGACCTGAGGATCTCGCAGGGAAAGCCCATCCATAACATCATCTAACAGCAGAATACCCCAGTCCGCTCCCGATAACACTCCCGTCTTGCCGCACTTTCATGCGCTATTTTTCCAATGCGGACCATGAAAACGCTCTTATGCAGCCAATAACTATTGAATGTGTCTACCGATGCGAATGTAAAAATATGTCTTCAATTGAGCACACGCTGGCGTATGCTGGTGGGCGTTCCGAGGACGTTCTCCCCGCAGCATCCTTAGAAATCCAAGACCTCTCAGGAGAGAATCCCATGCAATGCCCTTCGTGCCATAACGAAGTCGCCCCCCAGGCTACATTCTGCGGTTTCTGCGGAGCTGCCATAGCCGCCGCCCCCGCAGGCGGACCAGCAGCTCCCGCAGGGTATGCCCCTGTCGGCGGCGGCGCTTACGCGGCTCCCGCCGCCCCGCCCATCGCTCCCGCAGCTGGCGGCCTGTCAGAAAACGCAGCCGCGGCGATCGCGTATATCACCATCATTCCGGCCATCATTTTTCTGGTGCTCGAGCCCTACAACAGAATGCGCCTCGTCCGCTTCCACTCGATTCAGAACCTCGCCCTCTGCGTCGCATGGATGGCCATCTGGATTGGCATCACCATCCTGCATGTCGTGATGCACTTCATCCCGTTTATCGGCGTGCTCTTTCTTCTTGTGGACTTAGCTGTATCCGTCGGCTTCTTCGTCGCTTGGCTCATCTGTATCCTCAAGGCCAGCAAGGGCGAGTACTTCAAGCTGCCCATCATCGGCGACTTCGCCGAAAAGCAAGCCAACAGCTAAAGAAAGCGCAGTTTCCAGATCACATGGCTCAGGCTTCAGTGCGCTATACTGAAGCCTGAGCATGTCGAATCGAAAGTTGTCCCCGGCCACCGTCTCCCGTGGCGTTTCCCCTTTGGAATTGAACTCCGCTACCGGTCGGCGCATCCGCTCCACCACGGTCCTTTGCGTACGCCGCAACGGCAGCGTCGTCATGGCCGCAGATGGCCAGGTTACGCTCGGCGAGTCCGTCATCAAGCATTCAGCCAAGAAGATACGCCGCCTTTATCAAGACAAGATCCTCGCCGGATTCGCCGGATCGACCGCCGACGCCTTCTCGCTCTTCAGCCGCTTCGAATCGAAGCTGGAACAATACGCCGGCAACCTCGGCCGCTCCGCCGTCGAGCTGGCTAAAGAGTGGCGCACCGACAAGATGCTGCGCAATCTCGAAGCGCTGTTGATCGTCTCCGACCCGCACCAGACCTTTCTGCTCAGCGGATCAGGCGACGTGATCGAGCCGGACGAAGGCATCGCCGCCATCGGCAGCGGCGGGTCTTTTGCCTTAGCTTCCGCCCGCGCTCTGTACGAGAACACAGACCTGTCCGCCCGCGATATCGCTGAAAAGTCGCTGCGCATCGCCGGACAGATCTGTATCTACACCAACGACCAGATCACGATCGAAGAACTGCACGCATAATGTTGCGTGAGCCCGCCCCAAAGGAGCAGGCAGATGGCCATCTATTTACCCGGAACCGCTGAAGATCAGGAGCTCGCGCTCGACGATCTGACCCCGCGCGAAATCGTCGCCGAGCTGGACAAGTACGTGGTCGGCCAGAAGGCCGCCAAGCGCGCCGTCGCCATCGCCCTGCGCAACCGCATGCGCCGCCAGAAGCTTCCGCCCGATCTCGCTGAAGAGATCATGCCGAAGAACATCATCATGATCGGACCCACCGGCGTCGGCAAAACGGAAATCGCACGCCGTCTGGCCAAGCTGACCAACTCACCGTTCCTGAAAGTGGAAGCCTCGAAATTCACCGAAGTCGGCTACGTAGGCCGCGACGTCGAAGCCATCGTGCGCGATCTAGTCGAGATCGCCATCGACATGGTACGCGAAGAAAAGCTCGAAGAGGTCGAAGACAAGGCCGAACTCAACGCCGAGGAACGCCTGCTCGATCTGCTTCTGCCGCCTCCCACGCCAACACCTGCTCCTTCTGCGGTGCCTCAAAGCGAGCCGGGGAGCAATAACACGCTCACCTTCCCCACGCCCAGCAACGAATCGCATCAGCGCACCCGCGAAAAGCTGCGCCAGCAATTCCGCGAAGGCAAGCTCGACGACCGCATGGTCGAGATCGACGTGCGCGAGCGCAACGCGCCCTCCTTTGAAATCATCTCGAACCAAGGCATCGAAGAGATGGACATCAACCTCAAAGATGTCCTGCCGAACATCTTTGGACAGCGCACCAAGAAGCGCAAGATGAAGGTGGGCGAAGCCTTCGAATACTTAGTTCAAGAAGAAGAAGGCCGCCTCATCGACATGGATCAGGTAACGCGCACCGCCGTCGAGCGCGTCGAAAACTCCGGCATCGTCTTCCTCGACGAGATCGACAAGATCGCCGGGCGCGAAGGCGGCCACGGTCCCGATGTCTCCCGCGAAGGTGTGCAGCGCGACATTCTGCCCATCGTCGAAGGCACCACCGTCAACACCCGCTACGGCATGGTGCGCACCGACCACATTCTCTTCATCGCCGCAGGAGCCTTCCACGTCTCGAAGCCCAGCGACCTGATCCCCGAGTTACAGGGCCGCTTTCCTATTCGCGTCGAGCTGCAATCGCTCACCGTTGAAGACTTCATCCGCATCCTGCAGGAGCCAAAGTCCTCGCTGACCAAGCAATACACCGCGCTATTGGATACAGAGGGTCTGAAGCTCGAATTTACCCCTGAGTCACTCGAAGAGATAGCCCGCTTCGCCTTCCGCGTCAACGAGACAACGGAAAACATCGGCGCGCGCCGCCTGCACACCATCATGGAGCGCGTCCTCGACGAGATCAGCTTCCTCGCCCCCGACCTTGGCAAGGCCACAAAGAGCGACAGCAACGTCATCGACATCGCCGCCGGCGCGGAGAACACCGGCACCACCGTTCCGCTGCCGATCATCGAACGCGAAACCGCGTCCGGTCGCGAAAGAGTGGCCATCATTGATCCGGAATATGTGCGCCAGATGGTCGCCTCCATCGTGAAAGACCAGGACCTCTCGCGCTATATTCTGTAGGTTCTACCTAACAGAGAGGCCATCGCAAACGCGATGGCCTTAGTCTTTTATGTTGACATCCTGAGCGCAGCGAAGGTTCTGCTTTTTTCATTCATTGCACGAACATCGGGTGCCCCATCCTTTGCGAAGCAAGGATGGGATTCCACAAGCGCAGAAGAACCCCATCAACTCGTGTGATCCAAAATAATCTTCCAACCACCCGCCGACTTCTGCCACACCAGCGAAAATATTCCAGTAGCATCCCCGCCACCAGCAGCGCTCCGCGCCAAATGATAGCGTCCCGTAGCAATCGCATATTCCGGCCCAAGCATCCGAATCGACAGCTCAGAGAACTCAAGCGTCCCCCTGGCCTCTTTCGTGGAATAATCGTGCTTATAACGCTCCAGCACCTGCTGCCAGCCATGATGCACCGTCTTGCCGATAAACGTCGTCTCGGGAGAATCCTGATAACCGCGCATAAAGGCATCGATGTCGCCCTTGTTCCACGCAGACACCTGGTCCGTCAGCACCTGCCTTATCTGGCTTTCAGCATCCTGAGCAAAAACCACCCTTTGTGGAACATTCCACAGCACAACGAGCGCACATCCAAGCACAAATCGCTTCCACCGCATATTCGTTCGCCTCATCGTCATTTCCTTGCGTTGATAAAATCTTCAACCACACTCCAGATAGTCTGAATGGCAACCGCGAAAAATTCCACGTCCAAATTCCGGTGGACGCGAACGTCCTCGAATGAGATCAAGATAGAGGGATACAATCCATGTCCGCATCTCTTGTCATGACTGAGCCAGTTCCGCAACTCTTCCCTCCGCCTCCGCTGGAAGTCATGCAGCGGGCCTATCTCGCAAGCGACACGGGCTTCGATGGCGTCTTCTACACCACTGTCAAAACAACAGGGATCTTCTGCCTCCCGTCCTGCAAAGCGAGAAAGCCGCTCAAAGAAAATGTCGAATTCTTCGCCACGGTCAAAGAGGCGCTCTTCGCCGGCTACCGTCCCTGCCTGCGGTGCAGCCGCTCGAACTGCACTCCGCCGCGCCCGAGTGGATCAGGCGCGTACTCCATGCCATCGACGCAGAGCCGGGTCGCAAATTTACCGATCAGGATCTGCGCTTCCTCGACAGTGACCCAGTCCGCGTCCGCCGCGATTTCCTGAAGGATTTTGGCCTCACTTTCCAGGCCTATTGCCGGGGACGCCGCCTCAGCCGCGCCCTCGAAAACATCCGCAAAGGCAGCAAGCTCGACGACGCCGTCTTCGAAGCCGGATTCAACTCGCACAGCGGCTTCCGCGACAGCTTCACCAACACCTTCGGCCACCCTCCTGGCAAAATAGCCGCGCTCGACCCGATCCAACTGGCATGGTTCGACACGGCCATGGGCCCAATGATCGCCGGAGCCGTACAGTCCAGCATCTGCCTGGTTGAATTCACCGATCGCCGCATGCTCGAAACAGAACTGAAGATGCTACGCAAACACTTCGCCACCGTAACCGTCCCGGGTGAAACTCCGCACCACACATCACTCAGAAATGAGCTTGAGTCCTACTTCGCAAATGCACGCCGCGCCTTCCAGACAAAGTCCATGAAGAGTTAGCCCAGCGCGTCGGCAGTCCCGGCGCAGTCCGTGCCGTAGGCCGCGCTAACGGCATGAACAAGCTATGCATCATGGTCCCCTGCCACCGCGTCATCCGCAAAAGCGGCGATCTAGCCGGTTACGGAGGCGGAATCTGGCGGAAACGCCTGCTGTTGGACCTGGAGCGCAATCCCCACCGGGGCTAATTCCCCAAGCAGGAGCCTTTCCGGCGTCTCAGCCGGGTGCCCCACATCTCGATTTTGAGATGTGGGATTCGCACGGATGCCGGAGAGACACACACGGCTCGCAGCAAAGACTCTGGAAAACCACCAGAAAACACCTACAATCGATATATGCCAGCCGCAAAGACAATCCACACCGTCTGCTCGCATGACTGTCCCGACTCCTGCGGAGTCCTCGTCACCGTCGACGAGACAGGCCGGGCAACGCGCGTGCAGGGTGACCCGAACCATCCGGTCACCCAGGGATTTCTCTGCGGCAAGGTAGCCAAATATCTCGACCGCGTCTACTCGCCCGACCGCCTGCTCTACCCCATGCGCCGCCGCGCCGGAATCGCGAAAGGCCCGCTACCCCAAGGCAAAGAATTCGAGGCTTTTGAGCGCATTTCGTGGGACGAAGCCCTCGACACCATCGCGGTAAAGCTTCAAAAAATCAGCGATCAGCACGGACCCGAGTCGATCCTGCCCTACTCTTACGCCGGAACCATCGGCGTCCTCGGCTACGGCTCCATGGACCGCCGCTTCTTCAACCGTCTCGGAGCCTCACAGCTCGACCGCACCATCTGCTCTACCGCAGGCGGCGACGCCCTCGTCTCCGTCTATGGACGCAAGCTCGGCACCGATACCGAACACTTTCCCCACGCCCGCTACATCATTGCCTGGGGAGCGAACGTCCACGGCAATAACATTCACCTCTGGCCCATGATCGAAGAGGCCCGCCGCAACGGCGCAAAGCTCATCGTCATCGACCCCTACAAGACGCGCACCGCCCGGCTAGCAGATTGGCACATCGCCATCCACCCCGGCACCGACGTCGCCCTGGCCCTCGGCATGATGCACGTCATCCTGCGCGACGGCCTCGAAGACCCAGACTACATCGCCGAAAACACGCACGGCTTCGCTGAACTCAAGCAGCGCACCGCAGACTATACACCAGAACGCGTCTCCAACTGGACCGGCATCCCCGCAGCCGAGATCGAAAAGCTCGCCCCCGAATACGCCACTACAACCCCATCTGTCATCCGCATGAACTACGGCATTCAGCGCAGCCAGAACGGCGGCCAGGCCGCGCGCACCGTCGCCATGCTGCCCGCGCTCATCGGTGCCTGGAAGCACCTCGGCGGCGGCCTGCAGCTTTCGACCAGCGGCGCATTCTCGTGGGACAAAGTGACCCTAGAACGCCCTGACCTGATGCTTGCAAGCCCGCTCAAGCGCCACGCGCGCATCGTCAACATGTGCGAACTCGGCCACGCCCTGACTGAACTCAGCGACCTGCCGGTGAAGGCGCTCTTCGTCTACAACTCGAATCCCGCCGCCGTCGCCCCTGATCAGTCGCAGGTCCTGCGCGGCATGGCCCGATCGGATCTGTTCACCGTCGTCCACGAGCAGTTCTTCACCGACACCGCCGACTACGCCGACATCCTGCTCCCCGCCACCACCTTCCTCGAACATAAGGACGTGCAGGGAGCCTACGGTCACTACTACGTCCAGATTTCGAATCAGGCCATAGCCCCGCTCGGCGAAGCCCGTTCGAACGTCTCGCTTTTTTCCGAGCTCGCGCAGCGCATGGGCTTCACCGAGCTATGCTTCCGCGACACGCCCGAAGACCTCATCGCCCAGGCCCTCCGCACCAGCCAGCCCGAGAAACAGGATAAGTGGATGACAGGCGTGACCGAAGAAACGCTGAACGCCGCCGGAGGCCACCAGCGCCTGCAATTCGCGTCAGAGAAAAACGGCGAGCCCTTCCTGCCCTTCGCCACTGGCCCATTCCCGACGCCAAGCGGCAAAATCGAATTCTTCTCCGAATCTCTAGCCGCTCAGGGACTCGACCCGCTGCCGGCCTTTGTCCCGCCAACAGAATCGCGCCACGCAAAGAAGTCCTCGGCGTACCCGCTCGAATTTCTGCCGCGCAAAGCCGATCACTATATGAACTCAACCTTCGCCAACCTCCACGGACACCAGCTCATGGAAGCCGCACACACGAACCGTCTCGAAATGCATTCGAGCGATGCCGCCACACGCGGCATCTGCGAAGGCGACCTTGTCGAAATTTTCAACGACCGCGGCAACCTCCAGATGAAAGCCCACGTCAACGGCCATCTCCCGCCGGGCGTGGTCGCCAGCCGCCTCAACTGGAACAAGCTCTCAGCCGGCGGCAACAACGTAAACCTGCTCACCTCGCAGACGCTCACCGACATCGGCGGCGGAGCCACCTTCTACTCCACACTCGTCGAAGTACGAAAAGTCACCGCGCAATAAGCGAAAACTCCTTCATTCCGATAGACTAAGAGCGGACCAATCGATGCCGTTCGCTGCGGGTTTCCAATGCGCTGGCTGTGGAGAGTGGAATGAAACTGGGGTTGACGAGTCAGCCGGCGGAAAGCAGTCTTATGTCGAGGATTGTCAGGTCTGCTGCAAACCAAATCTTCTCAGAATCGTCTGGAATGGAGAGGGCTTCGATATCCATGCAGATCTGGAAAGCTAGCGGTGGCCGCTGCCCTCGATGACCGGCAAGAGACGCAACCATACTCCGGAGTTGGGAACTGCGCCTCCGGTCACTTATAATCGCCTTTTCCTCAAGTTGAATCTGATTTTTTGCAGTGAGGGTGTGCCTATTTTTCCCGTCATGCGAGAGAGCGTAAGCTCTCCACTCAAAACCAGCCTGAATGCGAGCCGCAAACTCCGCCGCACGCTCAAGCCGTTGGCCTTCGTTCTTCTTTGCTTCACTGTCTTTTCGGCATGGGCACAGCAGCAGACGATCACCCAGATTCGCGTCATCGGCAACCGCCGTATCCCCAAGGAGACGATCGTCGCCCGCCTCTTCAGCCATGAGGGCGAGCCCTTGGACCCTACCACCGTCGAGCGCGACTTCAACTCGCTGTGGAACACCGGATACTTCGAAAACGTCCGCATCGAGCGCGAAGACAATCCAAAGGGCGGCATCATCCTCGACATCTATGTCACGGAAAAGGCCACCATCCGCGAAATCAACTACAAGGGCCTGAACTCGGTCACGCAGTCCGACGTCCTCGACCGCCTCAAGAAAGAGAAGGTCTCCTTCTCCGTTGAGAGCCAGTACGACCCCACACGCATCGCCCGCGTTGAGTCCGTAATCCGGGAGCTGCTCGCCGAGCACGGTCGCCAGTTCGCCACCGTCAAGGCCGATGTCAAAAGGATTCCGCCCGCATCCGTCCAGGTGAACTTCCTCATCAAGGAAGGCCCCAAGGTCAAAGTCGGCAACATCAGCTTTACCGGCAACCAGCACGTCAGCTCGCGCGAGCTGCGCGCCGCCATGAAGAACCTGCGGCCAATCGGCATCCCGCACTCTATCATCCTTGAGAACCTTTTTGCCAAAACCTACGACGCCAGCAAGCTGGAAGAAGACGCCGAACGCGTGCGCCGCGCCTATCAGGATCGCGGCTACTTCCGCGCCTCCACCGGCGAGCCGCTGACCCACCTCCGCAATGAAGGCGGCCTGTCGTTCTTCACCTTCCGTCCGCGTAAAGGCAAGCGCATCGACATCCGCATTCCGATCGACGAGGGCGCTCGCTACCGTCTCGGCACCATCACCTTCCAGAACAGCAAGATTCCGAATCTGAACGTAAAGGCCCTGCGCGCGCAGTTTCCCATGAAGGATGGTGAGTGGTTCAACTTCACTGCCTTTGGAAAGGGCCTGCAGAATCTGCAGAAAGCCTACGGGCAGCTCGGTTACATTAACTTCTCGGCCTCGCCTGAGCCCAAAATTGACGACGACAAGAAGACCGTTTCCTTCGTCGTCGATCTCGAAGAGGGCAAGCCCTTCTACGTCTCCCGCATCGAGTTCCAGGGCAACACTGTCACCCGCGACTTCGTCATCCGCCGCGAGCTGCTCCTCGAAGAAGGTCAGGTCTACAACAGCCACCTCTGGGAGCTGAGCCTCCTGCGCCTCAACCAGCTCGATTACTTCAACCCGCTGAAGGTCGATCAGGACTCCGAGACGCATCAGAACCCCGAGGCAGGCACCGTGGATCTGCTCCTCAAGGTCACGGAAAAAGGCAAGAACTCCATCGGCCTCAACGGTGGTGTCAGCGGCCTGTCCGGTACCTTCCTGGGCCTCAACTACCAGACCAACAACTTCCTCGGACTGGGCGAGACCCTCAGCGTGCAGGCCAGCGCCGGCAACCTCTCGCGCAACCTGCAATTCGGCTTCAACGAGCCGTACCTGCGCAACAAGCCCATCGGCCTCGGCGTCTCGGTTTACTCCAGCAAATACGACTACAACTCCGCCAAGGCCTACAACCTGTCGGGCGCCGATGCCAACACCACCGCGGCCGTCACTTCGCTGACCCAGAACTACAACCAGTCCGTCACCGGCTTCACCGTTTCCGGAAGGTTCCCGATCCGGCACACCTTCAAGAACGTCGGCCTCACGTACTCGCTCAACCGCTCCTCAGTCACGACCTTCAGCGCCGCGTCCCAGAACCTCTTCCAGACGCTCGCCTTCCGCAGCGGTATCCAGGGCGGCAACTCGCTTGAGGGAATCGTCAACAGCATGATCTCGCTCAGCTATGCGTGGAACAAGCTCGACTCCACCTACATGCCGCGCACTGGCTCCTCATTCCAGGGGGCGCTCCAGCTCGCCGGCCTGTGGGGCAACGTCCGCTACTTTCAGCCGGTCATCGAGTACAAGCAGTTCCACCCCATCAAGTGGTTCCACTTCAATAACGAAGGCCGCAACATCCTCGGCTACCGTCTGCAGGCGAACTACATTCACGGCATCAGCGGCGACGTAGCGCCGCCCTTCAACCGCTTCTACGCCGGCGGCGAGGCCGATCTTCGCGGCTTCGATATCCGTACCGCAACGCCCTACGGATTCGTACCCACGCGCGTCCTCTTCAATCTCACCAACCCAGACGGCTCCTGCGTGCCGCGCGATCCAACCAATCCACAGACCAACCAGTGCGTGCAGGTTCCCATTCCCGTCTACGGCATCGGCCCTATAGGCGGCGATACGCAGATCACCGGCAACCTCGAGTACCGCATCCCGCTCGTAGGCCGGACCGCGGCGCTTGAGTTCTTCGACGACTTCGGCATGGACATGGCCACCAGCAGCGGTCAGCTCAAGCAAAGCCCGCAGGGCTTCGATTCGCTGAACGCCCCGCTCTATGGCTGCCCGAACTACGTCAACGGCGCCTGCGTCGGTGGTCAGCAGATCCAGTTCGACCGCTTCATCCGCCCGATCCCCGGAACGAACTATGTTCCGCGCATGTCGCTCGGCGCGCAGATTTCGGTCATGATGCCGATCATCAACGCGCCCTTCCGCATTTACTACGCCTACAACCCGTTGCGGTTGTACGACAACATCAACGGCCAGAACCTGATCACGCGCAGC
>Ga0207028_1072_pt1 | contig 23453 bp, 18 predicted proteins | sample Alteio_BWMinCont_41_FD_153287 | JGI IMG/M metagenome (GOLD analysis project Ga0207028, IMG submission 153287) | Enriched cells from forest soil in Barre Woods Harvard Forest LTER site, Petersham, Massachusetts, United States -... | ecosystem: Environmental > Terrestrial > Soil > Temperate forest >... | reverse complement strand
ATGAAGGGAATCTCGACGCATATTCTCGATCTCACCAGCGGGCGGCCCGCTGGGGGAGTTGCGGTGCGACTGCATCGCCATGAGCATGGAGCGTGGCGGGCGGTCGCCGCGCGACGGACGGATCAGGATGGGCGCATCACCGATCTGCTGCCAGCTGATGAGAGCCTGCAAAGCGGCTTCTATCGTTTGCGTTTTGGTACGAGCGCATATTTTCGCGGCAAGGGGATTGAGAGCTTTCATCCCTTCGTCGATATTGCCCTTCAGGTGCGTGATGCGGGGGAGCATTATCATGTGCCGCTCCTGATAACGCCGCACGGCTACTCAACCTATCGCGGAAGCTGAAAAGAAAATGATTACGCTAGGCGAAAATCAATATGGCAAGTCACGCGTCCGCGTGATGAAGGTCGAAAGATACGGTGATCGTCATGAGGTATTTGAGTGGAATGTCGAAGTTTGGTTGAAGGGTGATTTCACAGAATGTTTCGAAGACGGCGATAACAGCCGTATTCTGCCGACGGACACGATGAAGAACACTGTTCACTCCATCGCACGCGCGTCGAAGGCAGTTACGATTGAGGATTTTGCCACTGAGCTGGTAACGCATTTCATCACGACTCAGCCGCAGGCGGATGAGGCTGGTGCGACGATTCGAGCGACGCTGTGGAGACACATTGATGCGGGGGGGACAACAGCACTCTACGGCATTTGTTCAGACAGGCCCAACAAATGAAACGACCACAGTTACGTATCGACGCGGAGGGACAGTATCTGTAACGTCTGGATTTGCGGGTATGGCGGTTCTGAAGACGGCCAAGTCCGCGTTTGCGGGATACCTGAGGGACAGGTTGACGACGCTCAAGGAAACACATGATCGCCTCTTCGGAACGCTGGCAACTGCGAAATGGATTTATGCCTCGCACGGCTTGGATTACGCGGCCCTGCGGGCCAGCGTTACGGATGTGCTACTGAAGGTCTTTGCTGAGCATGACAGTCTCTCCGTTCAACAGACACTCTTTGCTATGGGCAAATCTGCACTGGATGCTGTTCCGGAGATTACGGAGATAAGGCTTCAGATGCCGAACAAGCATTGCAATCTTGTCGATCTCTCGGCGTTTGGGCAGGATAATCCGAACCACATTTTTGTGCCTACAGACGAGCCTCATGGGTCGATTGAAGCATGTCTTCGGAGAGGGAAGTGAGCGTTACTGTGACCACGGACTCTCTTCGCGCGGCGATTACCCGCGATGGCGCGATGACGTTGCTCGCCCGTAGCGCTGCGATTGCTGGATGCACGGACAAGCCTGGCGAAATTCTGCGAACATTTCTTTCTCCTGCTATGGAGCAGGTTCATCAACGGATACGTCCATGGTGCGAAGCTGCTGGCATGACGGTGAGCACAGACAGTGCTGGCAATCTTCGCGCGATCTATTCATCGGCATCGGGCAAGGATTCGCCGCGCCTGCTGATTGGATCTCATCTCGATACAGTGCCGAATGCGGGTGCGTACGATGGCGTGCTCGGCGTGCTTATGGGGTTGGCATTGGTTGAAGGTCTGGGTGGCCGGAGAATGCCTTATGCCATTGAGGTTATCGGCTTCTCCGATGAAGAGGGGACACGATTCGGAGTGCCTTTCATTGGCAGCCGTGCTGTCGTGAATCGACTTAGTGACGTGTTGCTTGAGAGTAAGGATGCTGACGGAATAACGGTGCACGAAGCTCTGAGCAGTTACGCTGCGACAAATCCTGGAGCTACGGAATCGTTGCTGGTTTCTGGAACTGCGGGCTACCTGGAGTTTCACATTGAACAGGGACCTGTACTTGAGAGCAAAGACCTTGCTCTGGGAGTGGTAGATGCGCTCGCAGGGCAGAGCCGGTGCCACCTTGTCTTTGAGGGACATGCCGGGCACGCAGGAACGACGCCTATGAGGCTACGTCGCGACGCACTTTCAGCCGCCGTTGAATGGATGACTCGTTGCGAGATGATTGCTTCGAGCGTTGAGGGGTTAGTCGCGACAGTTGGTCAGATATCTGCTGAGCCCGGCGGAGTGAATGTGATTCCCGGCGTCGCACGCTGTAGCCTCGATGTGCGCCATGCGGATGATGCGGTTCGGAACGATGCAGTCAAGACCATTCTTGATGAGGCCCGCGCTGTCGGGTCCAGGCGTGGGATCTCAGTTCAAGCGGAGGAATCTCATACGCAGCCTGCTGTGCATCTCGACCCAGAGATGATTTCGATTGCGGATAGAGCATCGCGACAGGCGGGCTATGCTCCTATGCGCATGACAAGTGGCGCCGGGCATGATGCTATGGTGATCGCGCCGTACGTGCCCTCTGCTATGGTCTTTCTGCGGAATCCTGGCGGTGTCAGTCATCATCCTGACGAGAGCGTGCTTGAGCCGGACGTTGCAGCCGCGATCCACGTGGGACTTTGTTTTCTTGATGAATTTGCGGTGTTCTTAGAGACGAAAGAGAGTGGTTTACGTGCATAACCTGGGGCACACGCGCAGCGTGCGGCGTTCGAGCCATCTTATCCATACGCCGGACACGTTTATCCGTACTCAGATTCCTGGCTGCTCGAAGGCCAGTGTGATCGTGCATGTTTCTCCTGCGCTGGGTGCGAACTTCGCTCAGTATTCTGTTGAGTTTGAAGCCGGAGGAGTGCTCGGAGCGGCAGCGGGTCAGCGATTTTTGTATGTGCTTGAAGGTACGGTGACGCTTGAGTATGGCGCGGAGACTTATACTCTGGTCGAGAATGAATACGCTTATATCCCACAGGGAGCGGAGCATGCCTTTCGTGCTCCGCAGAGCGCTCTTGCTGTGGTGATTGAGCAGAAATACCGTTCACTAGTAGGTATAAAGCCGTCTAAACTGGTGATCGGACAAGAGTTTTCAGTGAACGCGCAGCCATTGATGGGTGATAGCGATTTGCTTGTGCGTTCCCTGTTGCCGGATACGATGGCTTTCGATTTTGCGGTGAACACGATGTCGTACGCGCCGGGCGCAGGATTGAGCATGGTTGAGGTGCACGTAATGGAGCATGGGCTGCTGATGCTGGAGGGTGGAGGCATCTATCGGCTCGATGACCAGTGGTATCCGGTGACGGTGGGAGACTTTATCTGGATGGCGCCTTACTGTCCTCAATGGTTTGGCGCGATTGGAAAGGTTCCGGCGAAATACCTTATCTACAAGGATTGGAACCGGCATCCGTTGACCTGATATGCAGATTGATGTTGATCAGCAACGCATTGCGCAGGAGATCGATACGCTCGCCACGTTTTCTGACGTTGAGCCTCCCGCGGTTACGCGCATCGTTTTTAGTGAGCAAGATCTTCGCGCACGATCGTGGTTTAAGGAGCGTTGCATCGCTGCTGGTCTCGCAGTACGCGAAGACGCCGTTGGAAATACATTTGCTCGATGGGAAGGTTCCCGTCTCGATCTACCGGCGGTTGCTACGGGTTCGCATATCGACGCTATTCCTCACTCGGGGAAGTTTGACGGCGTTGTGGGAGTGCTTGGCGGGCTGGAGGCGATTCGTGCTTTGCAGAATAGCGGTTTCAGGCCTGTGCGCTCGATAGAGCTGATTCAGTTCACTTCGGAGGAACCGACTCGCTTCGGCGTTGGATGTATCGGCAGCCGCCTATTGTCGGGAGCATTGAGCTCGTCTGTGGATGAAACGTTGCGCGACGATAGCGGCGATACTCTCAAAGTTGTGCGGGATGGGGCCGGATTCGCCGGCGATCTAACCACGGTGCGCTTGCCTGAGAATTTCTACTCGGCTTTTGTTGAACTCCATATTGAGCAGGGGCCCAATCTGGAGCGTGAGAATATCATTATCGGTATTGTTACCAGCATTGCAGCCCCCGCGAGCTTTTTAGTGACGCTTGAAGGCAACGGTGGACATGCCGGTGGCACGTTTATGCCGGGACGGCGCGATGCTCTTTGCGCGGCGTCGGAGCTGATTCTTGCGATTGAGCGCTTTGCGCGCAGCTCTGGCGCGGTGGATACGGTGGCCACTGTGGGTACGTGCGAAGTTCACCCTGGCGCGATCAATAGTATTCCGAGCCGCGTGAAGCTGGGTGTTGACTTGCGCGATATCGATGGCGACCGGCGCGACCGTGTTCTTGAAGAGATAAAGAACGCAATGCAGGAGATTTCGCAACGGAGAGTTGTGCGGATCGAGACGGTCATGCTGAACGCCGATCCTCCGGCTTTGTCGTCGCCGCGCATTGTGAGCGCGATTGAGGCGGCCTGCGGTGAAATGAAAATCGCATCGCGACAGATAGTGAGCCGGGCCTATCATGACTCCTCATTCATGTCGCGTATTGCGCCGGTGGCCATGATTTTTATTCCGTGCCGCGATGGCGTCAGTCACCGTCCTGACGAGTATGCATCTATAAGTGATATTGCAGCCGGCGTTCAAGTGCTGGCCCGGTCGCTGGCTGAGCTGTCGTGCGATCCGGCATAGGAGCAAGGTCTCTATCGGCGCTGGTATCATGAAGAGTCTTCCTGCCAAGGAGAAATGCCATGTCTGCTGTTACTGTAGCCCCTCTTGGAAGCTCATTGAAATCTTCTGACGCGAATGTGCGACAGATCACGCACTGGATGGCTGGCGCTCGCGTTGAGGGCTCGTCGGGACGATTTGCTGATGTCTTTCATCCCGCCTCTGGCCAGGTTCAGGCGCGTGTGCCTCTAGCCAGCGATGCCGAGGTTGATCAGGCTGTGATCGCTGCGGCTGCTGCTTTTCCTGAATGGTCTTCACAACCTCCGCTGCGACGCGCGCGCGTGATGTTTCGCTTCCGCGAGACTTTCGAGCGGCGACTGGATGAGGTCGCGGCCTTGATCAACAGCGAACATGGCAAAGTACTTTCGGACGCGAGAGGTGAGGCTACTCGCGGTCTCGAAGTGGTTGAATTTGCCACGGGGATTCCGCAATTGCTGAAGGGCGAGTTCACGGAGCAGGTTGGGGCTGGGATCGATAGCTGGTCGATGCGGCAGCCGCTTGGCGTGGTGGCTGGAATTACGCCGTTCAATTTTCCTGCGATGGTGCCGATGTGGATGTTTCCGATTGCGCTGGCTTGCGGAAACACATTCGTTCTAAAGCCCAGTGAGCGCGATCCGAGTTCGTCGATTCTGCTGGCGGAAATGCTGAAGGAAGCGGGTCTGCCTGACGGGGTCTTTAACGTTGTGCACGGTGACAAGGTTGCTGTCGATGCGATTCTCGCGCATCCGACGATTCAGGCAGTCAGCTTTGTTGGCTCAACACCGATCGCGGAGTATGTGTATCGCGAAGGCACGCAGCACGGGAAGCGTGTGCAAGCTCTTGGGGGCGCGAAAAACCACATGATCGTGATGCCGGATGCCGATCTCGATCAGGCGGCGGATGCGCTGGCTGGAGCGGCATATGGCTCGGCTGGCGAGCGCTGCATGGCGATCAGTGTTGCTGTTGCCGTCGGAAACAAGACGGCGGATAAGTTGATTGAGAAGCTTGAGAGTCGTATCGGTGAGCTGCGCGTGGGCGATGGGGCAAAGGACGAGGCCGATCTTGGTCCGCTGATCACGAAACAGCATCTGGAAAAAGTCAGCAGTTACGTTGAGCTGGGCGGCAAGGAAGGTGCGGAGCTGGTCGTTGATGGACGCGAGAGTGCGCTGCCGCGCGGCGAAGGATTCTTTTTAGGCGCTTGTCTGTTCGATCATGTGAAGCCGGAAATGCGGATATACCGGGAAGAGATTTTCGGACCGGTGCTTGGTGTTGTGCGCGTCAATAATTTTGAAACTGCTCTGCAGCTTATCAATGAGCACGAGTATGGGAACGGAACTTCATTGTTCACTCGCGATGGCGATACGGCGCGCGATTTTGCACGACGCGTGCAGGCGGGTATGGTTGGTATTAACGTGCCGATTCCGGTGCCGATGGCGTTTCACAGTTTTGTCGGGTGGAAGCGGTCATTGTTCGGGGATCATGCGATGCATGGGCCTGAGGGTGTTCGTTTCTACACGCGGCTGAAGACTGTGACAGCGCGCTGGCCGACTGGTATCCGGACGGGTGTGGATACGACGATGCCTACGCTGGGGTAGGGCTCGGCTGAGTTAGGTTCGTGCTTTCCCACCCCTTCGACAGGCTCAGGGCAGGCTCTATCGCAAACTGCGCGATAGATGGGGCACCCATTTTTTGTGCCGCTCGAGGTGAAAAGCCGGTCCTTCCCCTTCACTGCGTTCAGGGTCTGGATGACAGCATCTCTTTAATGCCAGATCGTGATTAGCCCACGCATTGCTCGTCGGCGATGTGTAGATATTTGTCGAGTGTGTCGATTCCGCGTTCGATCTCTTCCTGAGTGATGATGAGCGGAGGCGCGATGACGAAATGGCTTACCCAGGCTTGCAAAATCACGCCGTCTGCCAGCGTTTTGGCTGCAATCTGATCGACTACTAGAGGCTTGCCGCCGACCTTGTCTGCATAGCTGTTGAACGGCTCTTTTGTCGTTTGATTTTTCACCAGATCGACAGCCCAGAAGAGTCCTTTGCCGCGGATGTCTCCTATGCTTGGGTGTTTTGCTTTGAGTGCGTTCAGCTTTTCTTCGACAAAGGGAGCCAGCTGGCGTGCGCGTTCGACCAGGCCGAGGCGTTGCATTTCGCGGATGGTTGCAACTGCGGGAAGCAACGTCATGGGATGCGCTTCGTAGGTGTGTCCGTGCGAAAAGTAATGATCCTGGAAGAAGTCGCCGATCTTTTCTGATGTTGCGCAGAGGCCGAGCGGTACGTAGGCAGATGTGATGCCTTTGGCGGTGCAGAGGATGTCGGGTGTGACGTTCCAGAGATTCATGGCGAACCACTCGCCGGAGCGTCCCCATCCGCTCATGACCTCGTCGGCGATCAGCAATACCCCGGTTTCATCGCAGATGCGGCGGAGCTTCGGCATGTACTCGGCTGGCGGTACGATCACGCCGTTGGTGCCAACGATCGGCTCGACGATCACGGCGGCTACGTCGGATTCATTGCGGATCATGTGTTCGAGATAGTCGGCGCACGCGATTCCGCATTCCGGATAGGTGTGCTTGATCGGACATTTGTAGCAGTGCACTTCGGGGCCGAAGATGATACCTGGTCCTTTGCCGCGCGGCTCCATTGCCCAACGGCGTGGATCGCCGGTGGCGGCGATGGAGCCGGCGGTCGAGCCGTGATACGAGCGATAGCGGGCGATGATTTTTGTCTTGCCGGTGTACATGCGGGCGATTTTGAAGGCTGCTTCATTCGCGTCGGTGCCGGAGGTGGTGAAGAAGAACTTGTTCAGTCCTTTTGGCAGCACTTCGAGGAGTAGTTTCGATAGCTCGGCACGCGCGGTGGTGGTGTAGCCCGGCAGGGCATAAGCCAGATCCTGTGCCTGTTTCGCGATGGCGTCGATGACCGCCTGGTTCTTGTGTCCGAGGTTCATGCACATGAGCTGGGCTGAGAAGTCGAGATAGCGCTTGCCGCTTGCGTCGATGATGTAGCAGCCTTCGGAATCGACGATGTGCAGCGGGTTCCAGCCTTTTTGAAAGCGCCAGGTGCCGTAGTTTGTCTCGCGCGTGATGCGGACAACTTCTTCTGAGGTCAATTCGGTGGTAGCGGGCGGTGTCAGGGTTTCGTTGGGAGTCATAGAGTAGCCTCGTTTCGTTCGGTTGCGACGGCTGGCTTGCCCAGCATCATCAGATAGTAGAGTGCGCCGGATAAAAAGAATCCGATGAACCAAGCATAGTCGTAGAGGAAAGCGACGGATGGAACAAACCGTCCGATCAATGCCGCGACAACGCCTATGACAAGAGCGATCAGCGCCGCCGGATTTATGCCGCGTCGGTACTCGTACATACCGCCGCGACGATAGAGCGAATAGCAATCGAGCTTCGTTCCCCGTACGAGAAAGTAGTCGGCTACCATGATGCCTGCGACGGGGCCTAGCAAGCCGGAGTAGCCGACGAGCCATCCGAAGATATAGCTGCCGAAGGTCTCCATGAGTTTCCACGGCATCATGGCAAGGCCAAGAAAGCCTGTGATCATGCCGCCGGTGCGGAAGCTAATGAGCCGTGGCGCGAGGTTGGAGAAATCATTCGATGGCGAGACGACATTGGCCGCGATGTTAACGTTGAGAGTTGCGACGAGGAGCGCGATGAGTCCGAGAAAGGCTACGACAGGCTGGTGGAAGCGGCCTAGGAGAGTGATCGGGCTCCAGATTGGTTGACCGAAGACAACTTCCGATGCCGAGGTGACGGCGATGCCGATGAAGGAGTAGAGCACCATCGCGACGGGCAGGCCGAATGCCTGTCCGATGATCTGCGCGTCCTGATTTTTGGCATAGCGCGTGAAGTCGGGAATGTTGAGCGAGAGCGTGGCCCAGTATCCGACCATTGCCGTGAGCGACGGGATGAAGAAGTGCATGAAGCTGCTGGTTGAGGTGAATCTGCTTGGCGCGGAGAGCATGGGGCCAAAGCCGCCGGCCTTGTGCAGCATCCAGAAGAGCAGGATGAGCGACATGAGCAGCATGAAGGGCGCGGAGAAGCTTTGCAGGAAGCGGATGGACTCGACGCCGTTCCATACGACAGCCATGTTCAACAGCCAGAAGCCGAGGAAGCATGTCCACAGAACCCATGGCATGTGCGTTGTCTGCGGCGCGAGCACGCCGACCATGGCGGCGATAGCCTGGCCGCCGAGCCATGACTGGATTCCGAACCATCCGCAGGCGACGATCGCGCGCAGAAGCGCGGGGATGTTTGCACCTACGGGGCCGAAGGATGCGCGCACGAAGACCGGAAACGGGATGCCGTATTTTGCGCCTGCGTGCGCATTGAGCAGCATGGGAATGAGGACGATGAGATTGCCGAGCAGGATGGTGAAGATGGCTTGCTTCCAGTTCATGCCGCCGGCGATGAGTGATGAGGCGAGCATGTAGGTCGTCACTTCCATCGACATTGAGAACCATAGCGCGATGTAGTTGTAGGTGCTCCATGTGCGCTGTGCCGGCTTGGTGGGGGCGAGGTCTTCGTTGTAGAGACGGCTGTCCTGAGCTAGCTCGGCAGTGGCTGGGATCAAGAAAGACCTCCGGCGTTGACTTCGCGTTTGACGAATCGCCCGCGACCGGTTGTGCCGAGAAACTTGCCGGGCTGCGCGGTGTTGTCGACAACGATCTCGCCGCGAGAGAAGACTTTGGCGGCGTTACCTTTTACGGTCCAGCCTTCGAACATGTTGTAGTCGGTGGCCATGCGCTGAGTTGCGACGGAGATAGTGTATTCGGTGTTGGGATCCCAGAGCAGAATGTCAGCGTCGAGGCCTTCTTTGATGGAGCCTTTCTTGTATTCCATGCCGAAGATTCGGGCCGGTGCGGTGCAGCAGAGCTCGACGAATTTTTCCGGCCTGAAGCGGCCGCTGTTGACGCCGTAATGCCAGAGGATTTGCAGACGGTTCTCTACACCGGGGCCACCGTTAGGGATCTTGGCGAAGTTTCCGCGACCGAGGGATTTCTGATCGGCGAAGCGGAAAGGGCAGTGGTCGGTGGAAACGACGGAAAGCGATCCGTCAGTGAGTGCCTGCCACAACGGTTCCTGATTCCACTTTTCGCGCAGCGGAGGAGTGAAGACGAATTTTGCTTCGTCCCAGCTTTTGCCAGGCATCTGGTCTTCGATGGAGAGGACTAAATACTGTGTGCAGGTTTCGGCGAGGGCTTTGGCTCCACGCTTCTGCATCAACTTGAGATTGTCGAGCGCGTAGGCGTTGGAGAGGTGCACGATGTAGACGGCGGCTCCGGCCATGTCGGCGAGCGCGATGGCGCGGTGCGTGGCTTCGGCTTCGGCTTTGGGCGAGCGCGATAGCGCGTGATAGTGCGGCTCGGTTTTGCCTTCGGCGAGCATCTGTGCGACGACGATGTCGATGGCGCTGCCGTTTTCGGCATGAATGCAACAGAGCGCGTTCAGCTTTGCGGCTTTCTGCATGACGCGGAACATGAGGCCGTCGTCGATCATGAGCACGCCGGGGTAAGCCATAAAGAGCTTGAAGCTGGAGATGCCTTCGGCGACCATCTCTTCCATCTCGCGCAGTCCCTGCGAGCCGTCGCCGGGGCCGAGATCGGTGACGGCCATATGCAGCGAGAAATCGATGCATGCTTTGCTGTCGGACTTTTTGCGCCATGTGTCGAAGGCTTCGCGCATGGTGTGGCCTGGCGACTGCAAGGCGAAGTCAATGAGCATGGTTGTTCCGCCGATAGCGGCGGCCTGCGTGCCGGTGGTGTAGTCGTCGGCTGATACGGTGCCGCCGAAGGGCATGTCGAGATGCGTGTGCACGTCGATGCCGCCGGGCATAACGAGGAGGTTTGCCGCATCGACGACTGTGTGGATTGCGGGGTCGAGGCCGGCGCCGATCTTGGCGATTTTCTCACCCTCAATCAGCACGTCGACTTTCTTTGAACCATCGGCGTTGACGACTGTGCCATTTTTGATCAGCGTACCCATCGTTGCTTGGCTCCTATGCCTCCATCGTATGCGTCAAAGGTTTGGGTTGCTGTGGCGTGAGCCTTGTGTAACCGCCCCTGCGCTTACGCGTTCTTCCCATGTCTCGGGCACTAGACCTTCGTCGACGCGCTCCATGGTGATGCAATTGGGTACCGGGCAGACGAGCGAACAGAGATTGCAGCCGACACATTCATGTTCGTCGACGCGTGGGATGCGCGAGAGCGGAGTGAGGTAGGGGCCGGTTTCTCCGGCACCGTTCAGATCGAGTTTTGCGATGGGCGTTGTGCTGATGCGGCTGCGGCTTTCTGCGGCCACCATGTCCGGCGTGCGTGATGTGTTTGGCTCAGGCAAAGCGCGGTCGAGATGAATGCACTGGTGCGCGCCATCCCAGCATGCGGTGTAGCAAAGCTCGCAGCCAATGCACTTATCCGCGTGGATTCGGGCGACGATTTTGTAGTTGAGGTTGAGATACTTCCAGTCCGTTACGCGCGGAAGCGAGAGGCCGCGAAAGTCGTCTGGAGACTCGTATCCTTTTTTGCGCATCCATGCGAGCAAGCCGTCAGCCATGTCTTCAACGATGCGGTAGCCATAGTGCATGACAGCGGTGCAGACCTGAACGGTGCCTGCGCCAAGCAGGATGAACTCGGCCGCATCCTGCCATGAGCCGATGCCGCCGATACCGGACATTGGCAGCGCAGCCTGCGGGTCTGACATGACCTGCTGGACCATGTTCAATGCGATGGGTTTTACCGCTGGCCCACAATAACCGCCGTGCGAGCTCTTGCCGTCGACATTCGGGCGCGGTTCGAGTGTGTCGAGATCAATGCTGGTGATGGAGTTGATAGTGTTGATGGCTGAAAGCGCGTCTGCTCCGGCCTGCTTTGCTGCACGTGCGGGCATGCGAATGTCGCTAATGTTGGGCGTTAGCTTGATGATGACGGGGGTGCGCGCTTTTTCCTTGACCCATTCGGTGATCTGACCGCAGTACTCGGGCACCTGGCCGACAGCTGAGCCCATTCCGCGCTCACTCATGCCGTGCGGACAACCGAAGTTGAGTTCGAGGCCGTCGGCGCCTGCGTCCTCGGCGCGTTGCACGATCTCGTGCCACGCATGACGCTTCGACTCAACCATCAGCGAGGCGATAACGACGTGCTTCGGGTAACGCCGCTTTACTTCGGCGATCTCGCGCAGGTTTACTTCGATGGGACGGTCACTGATGAGTTCGATGTTATTCAAGCCCATCATTCGCTGGCCATTCCAGTCGATGGATGAATAGCGCGAACTTACGTTTGTGATGGGCTCGCCGATGGTCTTCCACACAGCGCCGCCCCAGCCTTCATCGAAGGCTCGCATGACCTGCTCACCACAGTTGGTGGGTGGCGCGGAGGCGAGCCAGAATGGATTGATGCACGGGATGCCGGCGAAGGTGGTTTCAAGCGTTGGCATGTTGTCCCTCCAGCCAGGCAGCGATGCCGATTCCTGCGCGCTTGCCGTCGGCAACGGCGTCGACTACTTCGCGGCCGCCGTTGGTGCAGTCGCCTCCGGCAAAGTATTTCGGGTTCGAGGTTTGTCCGGTTGCGCGGTCGATGAGGACGCGTCCTCGTTCGAGCCTTGCCTTGTTCTCTAGCAAAAATTCTGAGTGTGTTGCTTGTCCGATGGCGAGGATGACGAGGTCGACCGGTAGCTGGAAGTCCTCTCCGGATTTTGGCACGAGGGAGCCGTCAGACGAGGACTCCAGTTTTACGAGATGGAGCACTTCTACCTTGTCAGTGCCGCCGATGCCGACAGGCTTTGTGTGCCACAGGAATTTCACGCCCTCCTGCTTTGCGTGCTCGTACTCGTAAGCGAAGGCTGACATCTGTTCGGGGCCACGGCGATAGACCATGTGCACCTCACTTGCGCCTAGTCGCGCTGCGGCGTTTGCTGCGTCGATCGCAGTGTTGCCGGCTCCGATGATGGCGACGCGCTCGGGCGCGGAAGTGATCTTTCCACTCTTGTAGTCTGCGATGTAGTCGAGTGCGTTTGTCACGCCGGTTAATTCTTCGCCCGCGATCCCGAGTTTATGAATTGCGCCCAGACCGAGACCAAGAAAGACTGCATCATGCGAGGCTTCGAGCTCTGCGAGTTTTTTCGCGTCGACTGTGACGTTGAAATGGAAGTGGACGCCGAGCTGCGACAGCATGTCAATCTCGCGCAGGCTCTCTGCCAGCGGGAGTTTGTATTCGGCGATGCCATAAGTGTTCAAGCCACCGGGCAACGGCCGTGCATCGAAGATGTCTGCGCCAATGCCGCGACGCCGAAGCTCTGCCGCGCATGCAAGCGATGCGGGGCCGCCACCGATGAGTGCTACCGACTTGCCAGTGTCCGTGCCAGGCGAGAAGGGCAGCGGCGCTCCGCTTTCATGCAGGGCATCCATGGCGAAGCGTTGCAGGCGGGCAATCGCAATCGGCTGCGCATTGTAGCGGTGCATGACGCATGCGCCTTCGCAGAGCACATCGACCGGACAGGCACGCGCGCAACTTGCGCCGAGAATGTTCGCGTCAAGAATTGTTCTTGCTGATCCTTCGAGGTTTTCGCTGGCGATTTTTTTGATGAAGCGTGGGACGTCGATGTGTGTCGGACAGGCTGCTGTGCAGGGTGCGTCGAAGCAGTACAGGCAGCGGTTGGCTTCTGTGAGCGCTGCTGTTTTGTTGAATGGCGGATGCAGGTCGGGAAAGCTGGCAGCGATTTCGGGCGCGTCCGGCGCCTGCTCGTAAAAATTTGTAGACTCGCTCATCGACGACTCGTATTCTCCTGCGGCTGGCGCGGAATGCTTCGCTGACATGGTTCCGAAGCATGGGTAATCTATTCCACGGCGTGCGCTTCCTCGGAAGTCTCGATTATGCAACATTTCTGTGCAAAGAGGGAGTGCTTGTGAATGCAGAGGCTTTCAGATGGTTACCGGCGTTTTAACGTTGCTGAATCCATTCGATTGTCTTCGCTGCTAAGCGATGCAGCGCAACTACAGCCTGCTCAACATGAGCGCGGCTGGTATCTTCTGCTCGGTTGTGGCTCAGCCCGTTGAGTGACTGCACGAACATCATTACAGTAGGGATGCCGAGACGTGCGACTTCAGCCGCGTCGTGCAGAGGGCCAGAGGGGAGCTGTTCGGAAGTGCCTGCGGTCTCAACGATTGCGTCTTCGCACAGCTTGATCAACTCGGGGTGAAAGGGAATTGGTTCGATTGACCAGATCTTGGACCATTGGACGGAGCAGCGCTCTTCCTTAGCGAATCGCTCGCTGGCTTCCCGGGCTTCACGCAGCATTCCGGCGAGCACGCTTACGTCGAGATCGCGCATATCGAGCGTGGCTTCGCAACGGCCCACCACGGCGGTCACGATGCCGGGAAATGTCTTGACGCTGCCCATGGTTGCGACCGATTGGGGATGCTTGCGGGCTATGGGCCGTATTTCGAGAGCCAGTTTGGCGGCTGCGGCCAGCGCGTCGCGTCGGACCTCCATTGGCGTGGAGCCGGAGTGGACCTCCTGTCCGTGAAATGTGATTGCCCAGCGCTCGACGCCTTTGGTGCCTTGCACAACGCCGAGAGACTTGGCTAGCTTTTCGAGGATGGGGCCTTGCTCAATGTGCAACTCAAGGTAGGCCGCGATATTTTTTTGTTCGGTCGCGGCCTCGTCAATATGCTCTACATCGATGCCGCAATTTCGCAGGGCTGCTTCGAGGGTTGTTCCTTCGCGGTCGGTGCGGGCGCGGTCCGCGTTAATGGTATGACTGCCGGCAAAGGCTGACGAGCCGAAGAGGCTGCGTCCGAAACGCGCACCTTCCTCGTCGGCCCAATCGACCAGGCGCACTGTGCACGGTGGCTTGCCGTTGTACTCATTCGCCAGGCTGGTAAGGATTTCCAAACCCGCGAGTACGCCGAGGCAGCCATCGAGCCAGCCTCCGTTTGGCACTGAATCAAGATGGCTGCCGATCACGAGAGCTTGTTCTGACTGGCCCGACAGCGTTACCCAGTGGTTGCCGGCTGCATCGTAGTGGTGCTCAACGGGCAGGTCTTTGAGCTTTTCTTCAAACCATGCGCGCGCTTTGAGCCAGATCGGCGACCATGCGACTCGCTGAGCGCCTTGTTCGTCTGAGGTGAGCGCGCGCAGTTCGTCGAGATTCTGCAGCACCCTCTTCGGATCAACCATTCCTAAGCCTCTCCATTTGCTTGCGGACAGGGCCTTTTACTCTGCCGGAGTGAGCACGATGTTGCGGAAGGCGACGTGGCCTTTCTCGCTGCCTTGCAAATAGATCGGCCCGGGCGATGCTTCGTGGCTGTCGACCGCGCCGCCTGTGATGCCGGGAATTTCCTGATTATTGATGATCGTCTGGCCATTTTGAACGATGGTGACTCTTCGGCCGATGAGCGTGATGTCAAAGGTCTGCCATGTGTCCGGTTTGCGTGGCAACTCCGGCGACGGCGCGAGAAAGCCGTAGACTCCGCCGGTGTGATGGCTTGGCGGCTCGGCTTCTGACTCCGTTTCTATCTGCGTCTCGTAGCGGCCGCGCAGGTAAACGCCACTGTTGGCATCTTTGCCGCAATTGAATTCAAGGTGCAGCTTGAAGTCCTGGAATTTGGCTTCGCTGAAAAGTTCGGGGCCATTTCCGGGGGTGACCAGAGTTCCATCGTGGACGGTCCACACCGGCGGACCGGGTTTGTCCATTCTCCAGCCTGTCAGGTCTTTTCCGTTGAAGAGCTGAATCGGCTTGCCCCATTTTGGCGGAGAGTTGCGCACGAGTGCGGGGGCTCTTTCGCCTGTCCACTTCCATGTGGTTCCATCGGGGCCATTTACGGTTCCGGAAAGAGTTTTGCCAACCAGCTTGCCCTGAAAGACAAGGTCGGCTTTGCTGCCCTCCTCTTCTTTTGGAGAGACGAAGGTGAGAGTGCCGTTCGTGATTTCGACTCTGGGAAGAGGACGCGCATTGCTCCAGCGTCCTACCATTTGCGCTTTTAGCTGACCGTCTTCCTGCGTGATCTCCAGCCAGGATGGGTATTCGCGGTCGGAAGATTTCAAGGTTAAATCCCAACGTCCGAGGAAAGGCTGGATTGTGCTGCCAGCGCTTGTACTTTGGGAATAGATGGAGGTGTTGGCGAGCACCGCGACTGCAATAGCAAGAATCAACTTATGAAGTTTCACGAAATCAGGACCCTCCTGCGTTGTTCTTCTCAATCATCCTATCGATTTGATCGTCTGAGATGCCGCGTCCCAGTAAACAGGGGTTTTGCGGAAGTAAGATTCGTTTGCGAGATGACAGCCCAATGCCGCGTTGTGGCCAAAGATGGCATCCTGCACGACGGGTTTTCGCGATCGAACTGCTTCAAAGAATTTCCAGAGATGCGGCTTGAGATCGTCGTAGTCATCTCCGTTGTAAGTGATTGTTTCCGGAGCCGGCTCTTGTCCGGGAACGGGATCGTGCTCTTCATGCCATTGCTTGACGTATGCGTTCTTTAAGCGGGCAGGGAAGGATCCTGAATAGTAGCTGGGCGAGGTGTCCACACCAGCTTGCGGGGTGTAGCTGACGCTGAATTCGCGAAGCTCGATGATGCCCTTGGAACCCATGAAGCGGGTGACTTCGGTCGATTCTGTTCCCAGCGTCAGGCGCATGTAGACGGGAACATTGTCGTACTCGAAGAGAACCGGGTGTACGTCCGGCATGTTACGGCCATCTTTCCAGCGGTAGATGCCTCCAAACGCTGACACACGCTTCGGCGGCTCGTTGATTCCGAGAACGAATTGCATGCCGCTAATCAGGTGGACGAGCAGATCTCCGGCAACACCTGTTCCGTATTCCTTCCAGCAGCGCCAGCGCGCGAAGAGAAGCGGGTCGAAGGGCTTCTTTGGCGCGGTGCCGAGCCAGTTGTTCCAGTCGAGGTTGTCTGGCGATAGATCAGGAGGTGGGGGATATTCCCATGCGCCATTCGGGTCATTCCGACCGTAGGTGGCCTCGATCAGGCTCAAGTCGCCGATCGCGCCCTGGTCAAAGAGTGCCTTTGCCTTTGCGCAGAGGACAGAACTGGTGCGCTGTGCGCCTATCTGCACGATGCGATCGGTCTTCTTCGCTGCTGCGACCATTGCCAATCCGTCGGCGGGGCTGTGAGACATTGGCTTTTCGCAATAGACGTCTTTTCCGGCGGCCAGGGCATCGACTACTACCTGCTTGTGCCAGTGATCGGGAACGGCGATGATGACGGCGTCGATGTCTTTCGAGTCGAGCAGTTCCTGATAGCGTCGCGTTGTGCGAATTGGCTTGCCCACGATTTCTTTTGACAGTTCGTGGCGGCCATCGTAAAGATCGGCGGCGGCTACGCATTCCACACCGCGGAGCTGGATCGCGGTTGCCAGCAGCGATGAGCCCTCCATACCGACGCCGATAATGCCGAAACGGACCTGGTCGCTGGGAGCTGCTGTCTGGGATGCGGACGGGATCGGTTCGGCGTCGAGGATGTTGGAGCCTGCGATAAAAGAAGCGCTTGCCGCGCCCGCGGTTTGCAGGAATTCACGCCGCGAGAAGAGGGGTTTGTCCATAGATTCTCCTCTGGGGGCCGTTTCCGGGCCCTCACTGGTTCGTGAATACGGTAACTGACTCAGTTACACGTGAGCAACGACCATCGTCGGGAAAATCGTTTGTTCTCTAAATAGTTGAGGAGAGCCAGGTTTTTGGTTCTAATGATGGAGGGTGTATTGCGACTCACAAAGTCTTTTCAATAATGAATCGTGGACGGCCTTTGGTTTCGGAATACACCTTAGCGAGATATTGTCCAATCACTCCCATACACAAAAGCTGGATGCCACCGAGAAAATAGAGAGGAATGACAATGGAGGCCCAGCCTGGCACGGCTTCTGGATTCCAGATTTTTACGCCTAGAGCCCAAAGTGCGAGGCCAAAACTGACGAGGGAGATCAGCATTCCAAGCAACGTAATGAGCTTGAGTGGAATCGCCGAAAAAGAGGTGATCCCTTCGACGGCGAGGGCAAGCATCTTCGAGAATGGATACTTGGATTCTCCGGCAAAGCGCTCACGACGGTTGTAATAAACGGTTGCAGAGTTAAATCCGAGTTGCGGAATCAGCCCTCTGAGGAAAAGGTTGGTTTCTTTATAGCTGCGTAGGGCTTCCAAGACCCGTCGGCTCAATAGCCGGTAATCCGCATGGTTGAAGACCAGGCGTACGCCCATCGCTTGCAATAGCCGGTAGTAGCCTTCCGCAGTGCCTCGCTTGAAAAAAGTGTCGCTGGTCCGCTCACTCCGGATGCCGTAGACAATCTCTGCACCAGAGAAGTAAGCATCCAACATCTGTTTGATGGCCGAAATGTCGTCCTGAAGATCGGCATCGATGCTGATGACCGCGTCCCCTGGCGCATGCATCAGCCCAGCCAGCAAAGCTGATTGATGGCCGTAGTTCCTGGAAAGCTTGATGCCATGAACACGGGTGTCACGCGCCGCCAGATCTTCTATCAGGGCCCAGGTGCGGTCGGTTGAGCCGTCATCAATGAAATAGATCGATGTTTCACGGATGAGATTGTTCTCAGTCAACTCAGACAGCAGGGAACTCAGGCGGGAAGCCGTTTCGGGCAACACCTCTTCCTCGTTGTAGCAAGGAATGGCGATCGACAATTGCTGCAGAGGAGGCTTTATGGGCGTGGATGGGATAACAGACTGATTCACTCAAGACTCATCTTAGCTTTCTGCAACGTAGATGTGGCCACATTCCACCTCTGTCGCAGAGTGCTTCGATATAAAAGTACAGATGAATGTTTGAAAGTCGCTAACTTTGATAGCCAGTCGACGGGGAAAAATTTCAAAATCAGCGTCCGCAGCTGATACATCGAGCTTGAAACATTGGCAATGGGTTGGTCATCCGGGACCTGAGAGCGTGAGATTGCGAGAGGAAGCGCCGGGAAGAAATCCTGCGCTACATACAGGATGATGTTGTGACGATACCAGGCTTCAACTCCGGTGCACTTCTCTATTGCAGGACGGACGAAATCAAAGGGCCTGTATCCATGCTTGTGAAACAAAGCGCGCCAGAACTCATAGGGTTGTTCGTTGATATGATTTTCGCCGCCTTGTCCAGGAACAGCAGCAGAAAACAGAACCATTTTGCTGTGTTTGACAAGGTTCTCGACTAGAGTTTCGCTCGCAGATTGTGGGATATGTTCTCCTACCTCCAAGCACTGCGCGATATCGAAGCGTCTGCGGAGATCGAACGGCTGAGTGATGTCCTGCGCTTGAAAATTCTCAGCGGGAATCAGCACTGTTTCTTTGTCTACATATTCCCCATCAACGCCGAGATACTCGGTGACTGCCTGGTTGCGATATTCCCTCAGCCATGCTCCCGCGCCGCAGCCTAGGTCGAGCACACTCTTCACGCCCAGCACATTCGTTACAAGAGGAACCACTGTTTGCGCGGAGCGCGTCGAGCCTTCCTGGATGTAGCGAAAGAAAGCGTCGTCATAGATATATGTTTCGAGGCTTGCTGCGTTCACGAGAGTCTTCCAATCTTAATTATTACAGTCCGCTAACATAGCGGGTAAATGGCCCCGCGTTCTCACAGATGAGAGCTGCTGACTGAACTTCGAGCAAGTATTACTGAAATTTTATCCGAATAGACCGCATTCCAGCCATGTAATAATGGCAAGATTCGTGCGGCTGACTCGTCCTTGCTTAGCAGGCAGAAGTCAATCTTGTACTTATCGAGGACCACATTCGGGTCGCCATCGAGGGTTACGAGCTTGCCGTAATCGCCGAGGACTCCAGTCCACTCGAAGATATCTCCGCGACCATCGATAAAAACCTGGTTTTCAGGCGCTGCCCAGATTAGATAACCACCGTAAACATACTCATTGAACATATTTCCGGAAAGGTGATGGACCTTCATGAACTCCACTGCTTTTACCGGGCTTGAGTCTTCCGCTTGCTGTTCCATGAAGTGACGGCTGGGAAATTCCCAGATGATGGTAAGCAGGGATAGCGTAATGATGACTGCGTTGGGCAACCAACGGTCCTTCTCTGCTTGGTAGTTCTCCCAAGCGGTTGAAAGAAGCCGGGCCATCGTAGGCGCTGCCAATAAGCCAAAGACGAATGTCATTCGTTCGTGATGGACTGCAAACCACGTACCTGCGGCTAACAGTACCAATTCATGCCACAGCAGTTTTGACCGCTGAACGATTACCAAAAGAAAAATGCACGCGCAGATTCCGAGCAATCCGATTCCGCGCGGAGTGTTCATTTGCAACGGCTTCCATTCCTCGACGGAGGTCAGGTTAATGGGCAGATGCAGCATGACATCCAGCGGGTACTTGATCAGCTTTATGCCGACTGGATTCACAAATAACGCCGCTGTCGAAGCGACCAGCGCTAATCCCAAGATGAGGCTGCGGCGCCGATCCCAGCGTGTTGCTTCGAGCGAGCCCATCTGGAAATTGAAGAACGAGCACAGAAAAATTAGCCCGGCAACACCAATCCCAAAGGAAAACGAGCCGTGGCAGTTCACCCAGATTAGAAACCAAGGTGGAAGTAATAAAAACCAGCGCGGGCTGCGGGTACGTCCGAAGTGGAGTATCAGTAATTCAATCGTGAGCAGAAAATACCCGACCATTTGTGGCCGGACCGCATATCCCACGGTTGCAAAGAACCATATAAGCAAGGCTCCCACCCAGCCTACTTTCGCGTTTCCTGAATAGAGCGAGCATAAGGCGTATCCGGCGATAAGCAGCGCTGACGTGAAGAAGCACATCCAGAGCATCAGTCCGGAATAACCACCGAATCGATAAGCGCCGTAGATGAGAACCTGAGAGAGCCATTCCTGCGGAACGACGGCATGGTGGTTGGTCGTGTATGAAAAGTGGTCTGTCGTGGGGATGCTGTGGGTGGTCCAGATGACCTCGCCTGTCTTGAGGTGCCACCACATATCCGGATCGTCGAAACGAAACCGCACCGTCAGCACGGCCAGCACTACGAGAATGCTTGCGAGCATGACGGGGAAGGAGAAAATACGTCGCAAAGCGCCGTCAGCGCGCGTGGAAACCGCCGTCTGCTCGACGGTAAGGGACGCCGTGCTCATGCCGTACCAAATTCCCGCTGGCTCGTCTCGACTAACTCGTTCGGCTCGATGAGAATGTCCTGCTCGGGTTGATCGGCAAGCCGGATCAGCCGGTGTAGATAGGCGCGGGAGATAGACAGGCTGCGCGCTGCCATTGTTTTATTTCCGTTGTGTTCCCGCACTGCCGTTGCTGCGAGCCTGATTTTGTAATCGCGAAGCTGCCGTTCAAACGAGCCATCAGGATGATAGTCGTTGATATTGATGACATCTTCCTCGCGCAGGTTCTGCGGCAGATCCTCGACGCGAATGTTCTGGGTCCTGGAAAGGATGATGGCCTGCTGGATCACGTTTTCGAGTTCGCGCACGTTTCCAGGCCATGAGTATCGTTGGAGCAAGGACATCGCCGCCGGCTCAATCTGGTCCATAGGCTTGTCATATTCCTGTGAATAACGCCGCAGGAAGTGCGTAGCAATCGACGGGATATCTTCTGGGTGCTCCTGCAACGCCGGAGCGTCGATTCTCATGACATTGATGCGGTAATAAAGGTCCTGGCGGAACTTGCCTTGCGCCACCATCTCGCCCAGATCGCGATGTGTTGCAAAGACGAGACGCGCACGTAACGGTATCAATCGGCTGCTGCCGAGGCGGGAGAACTCGCGCTGTTGCAGGACGCGCAGCAACTTCACCTGAGTGCTCATGCTCAGTTCGCCGATTTCGTCGAGGAACAGCGTTCCGTCGCTTGCCTGCTCCATGTAGCCTTCCCGTGCACCGACGGTTCCTGTAAAGGCGCCTTTTTCATGGCCGAACAGCTCGGCTTCGATCAGCGTTTCAGGAATGGCGCCGCAGGAAACGGCGATAAACGGACGCCGGAAGCGAGCACCGGTGTTATGGATGGCTCTCGCAATCAGCTCCTTGCCTGTGCCGCTCTCACCAGTGACAAGCACCGAGGCATTGAGATTGGCGACGCGATTCACGAGATCGTAGACCTGCTGCATCGGCTGCGAGTGCCCGATCATGCGATCGCACTGGATAGCCAACTTGGCGATATTCACTTCGCCGTTGGACATCGGCTGCGCTTGCCCGATCATGCGATCGCTTTGAACAGCGGCTTCCACCGGCTGCAGCTCGGCCTTGGGTCCTCGAGTGAACGCGGCATTTTCATGGGCCCGGGACAGCATTGCCTTCAGTTCACGGACCGAAGGTGGCTTGCGACAGTATCCGTGGGCGCCAAGCTGCACGAGTTCGATGGCAGCAGGCCGGAGGCTGTCATCAGCCATCACTACTGAGGGAACAGGATGCATCGCAATACGGCGGCAGCACTCCATTCGCTTTTCGAGCGAGCCGTAATTCGAGTCCAGATCGAGAACCACAACGTCGCAGCGTTCGGCTGCGAGCATATTTGAGATTCCATCCTCCTGAGATTCGAGGATGACCTGAAATTCCTTACCCAAAGCAGAAGAAAGAAGAGGCTGCAGTTTATAGTCTTCCGAAAAAACCCCAATCCTCAACATGAATCAGCATGCTCCTTCATTGCGCTAAAAGATGCAACGGAACTACTGCCAACATCACTTATAGTGGTATGAGCGTTCCGTAGCATCGCAACTCGGGGGAGGCTTTCTTGGGGACCGCGATGCAAAAACTTTTTGTCCGTACAGATGGCCTCCACCCTAAAGCGATGGAGGAATCTCGCACTCCTGATATTCAAATATCAGTTGGTGTGTCTTATATAAATATCGGACTCTGTCAAGAACGTCGATAGTACTTCGGTAACATTCCGGAAAATAGAAGTAATTTAGCGGCAGATACTGCTGAAAGTAACCGGCTTTTTACTCTATCTATGTAGTATCCCGATGCCGGCAAAACCATCATTCGTCCCCCAGTCTGCGGCCATTATTTGCTTCAAATGATTGATAGTTCCTCTGCTAACTGGTGTCTGCGATTGGCATCTCAGGTGCAGTATTGTGAGCATGATCTCGCGGAAACTGGATGCGCTCATTTTGGCGGGCGCCGTTTTTATCACGCGCTTCGTATTTCGAAGCCATTATCTTTATGACCTGGATTCGGTCAATTTTGCCCTCGGCATGGATCGCTTCGATCCACGAGTGCACCAGGCTCATCCACCGGGCTATTTCCTATATATATTTCTTGGCCGACTTTTGAATGTTATCTTCCACGATGCCAACCTAGCGTTGGTCATGCTGAGCATCCTTGCCAGTTGCGGCGTGGTGGTCCTCGTTTATTGCCTGGCATTGGACTGGTTTGATCAAAAGGCAGCGCGCTTTGCCGGAGCCCTCTTTCTGTTATCTCCGCTGGCCTGGTTCCATGGCACCGTCGCGCTGACTTATAGCGTAGAAGCTTTCTTTTCAGCGCTCATGGGCTATTTGTGCTGGCGCGTTTATTGCGGAAACAGTGGTTATATTGTGCCTGCAGCGATCGCTTTGGGAATCTCCGCGGGTGTCCGGCCATCTTCCTGCCTGTTTCTGGGGCCGCTTTTTCTCTTCTCCCTATATAGGGTTAAGTTAAAAGGAATTTTCGTAGGGATGGCGGCCCTTGTTCTGGCGATTACAGCGTGGTTTTTGCCCATGATCTCAGCTGCTGGAGGAATGAAAGCCTATTTCGGCGCGCTGATCTCGCTTTGGCAATCGGTTCCGTCGAAGGGGACCGTACTTAACTCTTCCCCTCTTACCTCGATTGCTCGCGTAGCCACGATTGTCTTTATCTATTTCCTGACCTTTGGCCTTGCTTCGCTGGTCCCGCTACTGCGGCTGCCTGGTATTGGCCCAATCGATCGACAGAAGAAGATTTTTACCACTGTGTGGGCGGCTCCAGCGCTTTGTTTCTTCGCCCTCGTCTTTCTGAGGTTCGTCAACAGCGGCTATCTGCTTCTCCTGTCGCCTGTCG